>Ga0105052_10000862_pt1 | contig 41676 bp, 36 predicted proteins | sample FRY03_FD_78094 | JGI IMG/M metagenome (GOLD analysis project Ga0105052, IMG submission 78094) | Freshwater microbial communities from Lake Fryxell liftoff mats and glacier meltwater in Antarctica - FRY-03 | ecosystem: Environmental > Aquatic > Freshwater > Ice > Glacier meltwater ... | reverse complement strand
TTGGAACCCAAATACGGGCGAGAATCTTGCTCAGTTCCTTGCTTATGCGCCAAGTTTTACGGGTGGCGTTCGCGTTGGTATTAGCGATGCTAATGGTGATGGCATTGCAGACTTAGTTACCGGAGCAGGGCCTAGTGGTGGCCCACAGGTTAAGGCTTTTAGTTACCCGAGTTTAGATTTGCTGTTCTCGTTTTATAGTGGCGAATCGACAAACCGCGATGGCGTGTTTGTAAGCTAACGATTGGTCGATTTAATTTAAGACTCATAGTGCGACAGTGCTATGGGTCTTTTTTTGTTAACAGAGAAGAGTCCCCAGCGCCACTGTTATCGATTTAGGGTCGGTGTTTGAGCAGGTATTTAAAGCCACTGGTTTCCCGCCTTCGCGGGAATGACTACTGGGATTATTCGATGTTTGAGCGGCTAGTTGAAGCTAGTAGATTGAAACCTTCGCTAGTTTATAGATGCTTGTAACCGTAGCGTTTGGATAGGTGCCCCTATTAAGAGGGAGTAAACCCTCTAGTTGTCATTCCCGCAAAGGCGGGAAACCAGTGAAGCAAACAGAGCCGGAAGCGTAAGCGACGGTAATGACCTAGCTTACTTCGTCACCTTCACCGCTTACGGAACTTGGCATCAGCGACACGATTAGGGCTGGGGAAACCGTCGCTAACGCTTCCGGCTCTGAAAGACGCTTCCGGCTCTGAAAGACGCTTCCGGCTCTGACAATGGCTGGGAATCTTAATCCCGGGAACGCCAATCTCCTGATTGGCATTTATAACTGTGGGGAAATGCGAAACACAAACAAGAATCCCCAGCTAACGGGGGCGCAACAGAATCATAAAATCCATCTTTATAATTATATTAACGATTTTTGAGAAACTCTAAAACCTGATCTTTCGTGGGGGCACCTTTTTGTGCTCCTGCCTCTAAGGATTTCAGCGCAGCAGCAGCAGACGAAAGTCTGATCCTTTCTTGCGCATGGACCCCCGCAGCTAAACAAGAACTATAGACCCCGTGAAAAACATCGCCACACCCGGTGGTATCGATTGATTTTACTTTAAAAGCAGGGAAATGTTTTAAAATGCGATCTTCTTCAACATACCAGCACCCTTCTTCGCCACCCGTAACCACAACCACTTTTTTCCCTGGCGTAAATAATTTGTGAGCAATCGCTTGTGGAGAACTGCAACCAGAAATTTTCTTGGCGAATTGAAACGAAATGATCAGGTGATCCACCAAAGAAAGTAATTCATCAAATCCCTTCCACTCGTTTCTTTCTAAATCTGCAACAACAGGAATCCCTGCCTGCCTAGCAATCTTTGCGCATCGTATCATCCCCTCGATGCCATAATGATCAACAAATAAAACCTTGGAAGAAAGGACGACACTATCGGGGGGAGAATCCAGTGGAGCCCCCGTTGAGCCATCCAAATGAAAAAAGATGGTTCGGGTATCGTTGGATTCATCGACAATAATAAAAGAATGAATGGGTTTAGAATCTTGTTTGAAAGGGACAAAGTCGAGATTAATTTTTTCGTTAAGTAAAGAATGTTTGACAAAATCGGAGTTTGCATCGGTGCCTAAATGCCCAGCAAAGGCGCAGTAAGAGCCAAAGCGAGAGGCAGCGACTAAAGCATTTGCGGTTAGCCCACCACACTGTTTATCGTAGTGGGTTAAACGAACTTTGGTTTCTTGCTCGGGCCATTTAGGGATGCGCAGGATTTCATCAACAGCAACGCATCCTAGGCCAAGGATGTCGAAATTTTTTGAGTGGATCATTAAGTATTAAGGCCTATAAACGAATTCATTCGTGTTAAGTAAAGCAAGGCAAAGGTCGGCAACGGCCGCCCCATAGCTTGGGTTCACCAAGAGGCTTTTTAGGGTTTTTGGAGTTCGTAACAAGGTTTTATTGGTAACTTCCGTTTCGATTTTTATCGTTTGCTCTTTAAGAAAACTGGCAGCACTTGTCAGTTCTGTTAAACTTGGTTTCCTACCTAGAACTTGTTCCCAAAGCAGGTTGATCATATCTTCTTGGTTTGCTGAAGTTGCATTAATAATATTGGAAGCAAGTGCGAAGCAAAGTTCTTGAGAAAGCGGCCCGTTAAGCAAAGTTAATGCTTGTGGAGCGTGGGTAGATGAGTTTCGCACGGGGCAAGTCACTAAGGTATCGGGTTGGTCAAAAACTTCGAGAATGGGAAGGCGAACATTGCGTTTGTTGAAAAGGTAGATGCTGCGTCTAAAATGCTCACGGGGATCGGGTGTAACGAGCCAAAGCCCATCGGGTTCTCCTTCGGTAAAGATGAGGTCATAAACTTCGGGTTCAAGGGGGATTTTAATCATCGGGCCGTTTAATTTTTGGTTAAATTTGGCTGAAACAAAAATCATCGAATCACGCAGAATTTCTGCATCCATTCTTCTTCGATTCATACGCCAAAGCAACTTGTTATCCGGGTCGGTGTCTAATGCAATTTGATTTTCGTTTTTAGAACTTTGCTTGTAAGTGGATGAAAGCACAATCATTTTATGAAGGTGTTTTATGGACCACCCAGAGCGAACAAATTCGATGGTAAGCCAATCTAATAATTCTGGGTGAGAAGGCAGCAAGCCTTTGATACCAAAATCACTGGGAGAAGCGACCAACCCAACACCAAAATGTTGTTGCCAAATACGGTTTACCATAACCTTGGCGGTAAGAGGATTTTCCGAGCGAATAAGCCATTGTGCAAGGTCGAGCCTGTCTGGGGTTTTAGAACCAGAAGGTGCAGCGTCTAAAGGAAGAAGGACCCTAGGGAAGCCCGGTTCAATTCTGGGGCCTTTGCTTTTTGGATTACCGCGCTTAAGCAGGTTGGTGCCACCACTTCCATTTTCAACAACCGTAAGAGTAAGTGGCGAAGGTTGGGGTATACTTGCTTCAATATCGTGAACGCGCATTTTGATTTTATCGCGTTCTGCCTTAACAACAGAGGGCAATGCTTCCAGTATTTCGTCCCAAGTTACCTTTGCTGTGGGTTGGGCTATGGAAACAAGTTTATGCTGTTCTGGGGTACGGAGTTTTACATCGGTGAACCAAGCGGCTTTGGTTTCTTTATCAAATTTTTCAATTTTTGCTTTGATCAATTTTTCTCGAACCGGTTTATCGATTGCTTCAACCGCAGCTTTTAAGGGAATGGTTTGTTGCTTATAGCGGAAGGCATCAGCATCTTTAGATTTTTTTTGTACGGGGTGAACTGTATCGAGGTCTTTAGAATAAGTGCTGCCAAAAAATGCTTGTAGCCTGTAATAATCGACTTGTGAAATGGGATCAAATTTATGGTCGTGACACCTAGCACAGCCGATGGTCAAACCTAGAAAAATGCTACTCACTGCGGTGGTCATTTCAGTTAAGGTTTCTTGTCTAAGAATTTCTTGGTCTTGATTTCCCCCAACCATATGAGAAGGGCCACAGCGGTTGAACCCCGCAGCGTGAAAAAGATCACCTATTTTAGAGTTTCGAGCAATAGCTTGGGGCAGGTCTTCGTTAGCTTTGATAAGGTTTTTTGCAAGGATATCGCCTGCAAGTTGTTCGAGAATGAATTGAAAGTAGGGCTTATCGCTGTTGAAAGAAGTAATGACATAATCACGGAAGCGCCAGAACTGAGATCTTTCGCCATCTGCTTCGTAGCCATTGGATTCAGCATATCTGGCAAGGTCGAGCCAGAAAATGCTCCATCGTTCGCCGTAATGGGGGGAACTTAGAAGCCGGTCTACCAGAGACTCGTAGGCGTTGGGTCGGGTGTCATTTAAAAAGAAATTAATTTCGCTTACGGTAGGGGGAAGGCCGGTGAGGTCGAGGGAAAGCCTACGGATAAGATGTTCTTTTGAGGCATGAGGAGAGGGGGTAAGATTTTTAGCTTCGAGTTTTGCAAGAATAAAAAGATCTAGTGGGGTAGAAGGCCAAGTCGTTAATTTGACTTGAGGTAAAAAAGAGGTTTTTGGGGTTTGAAAAGCCCAATGAGCGCGATCTTGGGGAGATAAATCTGGTTCAATAACAGAATTATTTTGCCCAAAAGCGAAGGAAAGTAACTGTAACAGACCAAAAAGCAAGATAAACGAAACTATTTTCGCTTTTGTTAAACAATTTTGAGTAAAACGAGCAATTTCTTTTAGTACAGACCTAATAATACTAATGTTCTGTAGATAATTTGCAGTTTTTTTTAACATCACTGATTTTCTTTGCATTTTCCTTGTTATTCTTATTTAAAATTAGTGTGTTAAAAGACTTTTGTCAAAAGTAATTTTTTTAGTTGGGCAAACTTCGGGGTGTATATAATTGTGTGAGTGGTTTTGTAAGGTTTTTACTAAGGATGGGTATGCTATGAAAAAAACTTTAAAAAAAGTGACGCTTCCAACCGAAAAGCCCTCCAAACTTGTCGCTCAATCTAAATCTGTTCCCTCCTCTTCAAAACGATCTTATCAAACCGATGAGGGGTTTTCACCCGCTTTGGCCCAAGAACTTTATAACCAAATTGAATCGGAAAGTGCTACAGGCGATGGTTCTAATTCAAAAAATTTCTCTAGCCAAGGGGCTGACGATGCACTTGGTTTGTATTTAAGGCAAATGGGTTCAATCCCTTTACTTACTAGGGCTCAGGAACTTAAACTTGCGGTAAGTTTGGAAAGGCATCGCATTCGGTATCGCAAAGCAGGTTTATTAAACCTTTTAAATTTAAGTCGGGTTATTGAATTATTTGAAAAGATTCAAGCGGGTGAATTAGCAATCGACCCTCAGATTGATGTGGTAGGTACACTTGGAATAACGCGAGAAAAAATTCTAGCAAAAATACCTATCCACCTTAAAACCTTGAAGCGAATTGTTAACGCTGCTAAGCAAGATTTTCAGGCAATGTTTCGTACAACTTCCGTTAACATCAAAAGAAAAATTGCTCGAGAAATTTGGCATAAAACTCGTAAAGCTATTAAGCTTGCAGAAGAGTTGGCACCCCGTATCGACCTTATCGATCATTGGGTCGAGGACTTGGTCTCGCGTTCTAAAAAAATGAATCAAATTGTGTTGGAGATGCAAGGAAGTTTAAGGTCGCGAGAACAAAGAGAAAAACACACCCGGCTTACCAAGGAACTTCGAGACCTTTGTTTTTCTTCGTTTTCAAATGCAGATGACCTTCTTGGGTTTTCTGCTGTATTATCCTCTAGAAGGGATTCTTATCTCAATGCTAGACGAGACCTTGCCGAGGGTAACTTAAGGCTGGTGGTTTCGATTGCAAAGCGGTATCGATCCCGAGGTATGGCTTTTTCCGATTTGATTCAAGAAGGAAACCGTGGCCTAATGCGGGCGGTAGATAAGTTTGAGCATCGCCTAGGTTATAAGTTTGGCACCTATGCCACTTGGTGGATTAGGCAGGGCATAACTCGGGCGCTTGCTGATCACGCTAGAACCATTCGGGTACCTTGTCATCAAATTGGGGCCCTTGCAGCGGTAGAGCGAGTAAGGTCTGAACTAGTAAACACGACGGGTAAAGAACCCACGATCGAAGAAATCGCAAAAATAGTGGGAGTTAGTGCAGAAGAAACCCAATTTTTGCGTGTTGTTTCCAAAAATCCCTTGAGTATCCACGAACCAATGGGGGGAGAAGGCGAGAGGGCCCTCGAGGATTTTTTGGACGATCGAAATGCTTCAAACCCTGGAGTTGCTGTTGACCTTCTTCTTCTTAAGGATCGAATCCAAGAAGTTTTAAAATCATTAAGCCCAAGGGAAAGGGAAGTGATTGAGCTAAGATTTGGCCTACAGGATGGTCATCCAAAAACGCTAGAGCAAGTAGCAAATACTTACAATATAACTCGAGAAAGAATTCGCCAAATTGAAGCTCGGGCGATATTGAAACTTAGGCAACCAAGTCGCAGCCAACAGCTAGAAACCTTTAGGGAAAACTTTCATTTATAAGGGTTAAAGCTGAATCAAAGGGCTGAGATTAAATACATCAACTAAAGCTTGGGTTCAACCCGGGCTTTAGTTGTTTTCGGGTGCAATTTCCAACGGTTCTTGAAAAGCTCTAGTAACTTCATCCTCAAGATTTTTCAGAATTTTTGAGGCATTTTCGCTATTGATTTGATCTGCCATTACAGGAACTTTATCGTTAGGAAGGCCCCGTGTTTTTTCGGCATTATTTATCGCGGTTGTTTTACTATCAACTTCGGGCAGAGTAACGCATCCTGCGGTTGCGATAATGCCCAGCATCAATGAGGTAATAAGTGATTTCATAATTATTTGTCCTTTCTCTGAGCGGATTGATTTTTAATAGATTTAGGATTAGAAGGGGAAAGTAATTTTTCCGCATCTGTATCGAAGTTGGATTCCATATCAGCAATCCCGCCCCCTGGAACTTGAGAAGGTAATTGCAAATTGGAAGTTTTGCGACTGTAGACACCTTGAACTTTTTCTTGCAGATTTAAGATTTGTTCCTGCATAGCAAGATCATTGCTTGTAAGTGCAATTTGCATTAGTTTATCGCAAGCTTCAAGCCTACGGAAATAAGCTTTTTCTTCACGATTAAGGATTTTGCGGTTTTGCTCGGAAGCTACAGCTTTACTAAGGTTTTCTTTGTCTTTGACATCGATTTCAGGAGCTGCTTCTTTTTTAGCAGAACTCATATTCCACCAAGGCTTAACTTTTGGTGCTGAAGTGTTTGCAGTACCTGTTTCACCTGAAACAACTCCTGCAAGAGAAAAGGCAAGAATGCCAGCGAAGCTTAATTTTTTAATTATCATTTGGTTCCCCCAAGCAATCTAATCAAACCCCATCAGCACGCCCCCGCGGCTTCAAAGTTTTTGAATAAGTTGAGGGCGCTATGCCTTTAATTTGAAGAAGTGTCTATAGCATTTTTAGGGTTTGTAACAATATTTTTGCAAGATTTCATTTTAGGCAGACGGGGGGTTTTGAGATTCTTTACCCTTCATCGCTTCCTTGGCGTATTTCTTAAACCCATCTATATTGTAAGAAATAAATAAAAACGCATGGTGTAACGCAAGGTAATTCGGGTCATTGGGCTCATCATCATTCTGATAATCTTTTCTAAGTTCGTAAAGCTTGGCAAGCAATTGTTCGGGGGTCATATTTATGTTTCCAAATTTTTAGTTTAAAGCAGTTGTGCAATCAATAATATTCTAGTTTGTTTTAAGGTATCCTGCAAAAGCAAGCATATTTCTGCCCAAAAGATTAATCGGGTGGGTTCCTTTTTTAGAATGAGCGGTATGCAGAATCATATCAATTGCATCATCTTCCATAAACACTTTCATCGAATTTCTTGCAACTTCGGGCGTGTTGCATTGCTCGCTTAAATGTACCTGAACTAAGTGCTTGGGCAACTTATCAACGCCCAAAGTTTTTAGATATTCGATGAAAGAAAGCGCTTGCTCGTTAGAGAGATGGCCTTCGTTACCCATAATGCGTTGAATTAGGAAAGGGGGCCTTTTGCTTTCTTTTTGGAGGGAAGTATCGTGATTAAATTCAAGTGCAAGAACATCTAAGCTGGTGAATTTTGCTGCAAGTTCCTTGGTCCAATTTCCGAGGTCAGCAAGGTAACCAATCGAGAAATTTGGAGCGTTATCATTTTTAATATCAATACGAAAACCAAAAGTTTCGGAAGAATCATGGCATAAAGTTAGAGGCTGCCAATTCCAACCAACCACCGTTTCAAAGGGCTCATCTGTGGCATAAAGTTGCACTAATCCAGCTTCGTAAAATGCTTTGAAGGTGGGGCTTTGGTTGTAAATAGTTCGCGCGTGAGTTTTGTGAAGGTACCAAGGAATTTTCATTTCCTTACAGTAAGATAAAAACCGTTCGTTCCAGTGGTCGCAATGGGTATGTGTAAGAACAAGACCTTTGATTTGTTGGAAAGTGAGGCGATTGATTTTCAGATGCGTTTCAAGTGTGCGCGGTGAAATTCCACCATCAATGAGCATAGCGTTTTCGCCATCTTCTAAAAGGGCGCAATTCCCTTTGCTCCCACTTGCCAAAATCGTAAATCGCATTTAAAACTTCCTTGTTTATTAACCTATAAATTATGATTTAATTATGCTAATCCATTATTCTAAAAGAGCAACCACAGATGTTTTAAAAATTTGTTCTAAAAGGTTATTTTATTTGATAATGAATTTACACTCTTGTGCCCTTGGCCTAAGATTGTTAATCTATATTTAACCTGCCTTTGTGTTTTTAGTAAAAAAGGAATGATTACAATGGCTGAACTTAAGACCATTCTTCTGGTCGACGATGATTACGAACTAAGTGATGGGTTAAGGTTAATTTTGGAAAAGAATGGTTATAGTGTGCTACAAGCCAGAGATGGGTTGCAGGGCAGGCAGCAGATCTACAATCAAAAACCTGATTTAGTGATTTTGGATATGATGATGCCAAAAATGGGAGGGTACCCAGTTTTAGAGCATTTTCGAGGCAAAACAGATGTTCCACCGTTTATTATGATGACCGCAAATGAAGGCGAAAGACATAAAGCATACGCAGAATATCTTGGCGTAGTTGATTATCTTCGGAAACCTTTCGGAATGGATGAGTTGCTAGCAGCAGTTAAAAAAGCCCTTACAGTTCCCCCAGTTGCTTAGGGATATTAAAAATTCGGCTCAATGTTCTTAAATGAAACCCTTCACCACCGTGGAGATTTCTTTGTCTATTCCTTTGCCTGCTGCTGCCGTTATTCTTGAAGATCGCTATTCGCCCGGAAGCCTTTACTTGGTTAAGCGTGCACGCCATCTAAAGTTTCTAGGTGGTTTTTATGCGTTTCCTGGCGGTAAGGTTGATGCAGCAGATAACGAATTAGCAAGTTCCCTCGACCCTTGGGATATCGCCTTGGTTTGTGCGGTACGAGAAATGTTTGAAGAAACAGGCGTACTGTTGTTGCGAGATAACCAAGGGAATTCAATAAAATCTAGCCAAGAATTAGCTCAAATTAGGTGCGACCTTCTTGAAAAAAGGCTTACCTTTGCAGAGATTCTTTCAAGCCAACAGTGGACGATTTCATCTGCTGACTTTTACCCGGTCGGAATTTTTACCACCCCGTCTTTCTCTCCTATGCGGTTTGAAACCCGATTCTTTCTTACACGGATTCCATCGGGTCAAGTCCCCGAAGTTTATGCCGAGGAACTTGAGGAAGGCAGTTGGGGTAATCCTTCCGACCATTTAAAAAAATGGTACGCAGAAGAAATTTTGATTTCTCCCCCAGTCCTTGGGCTGCTCGAAAAATTAAATCAGATCAAGCCAACTGATTGGCGCATCATCGCTGAATCTGGCCTAGTTAATATCAAAGAATTTAAATTAGATCGCGTTCGTTTTGCATCTTGGATCGAGGTGGTTTCTGTCATTTGCCCCGGCCCTTCTATGGCCCAAACTGGCAATGTTTGTCTCCTTGGCCACGCTACTTTTTATCTGCTCGATCCGGGGGCGCTTGACCCCTTGGGTGAACAAGCAATTCAAACTGCAATTCAATCTCGGGTCGATTCGGGCGATGTCTTCTTGGGCATTCTTCTTACGCACCATCATCCCGACCACATTGCTTCTGCAAAATTCTTTGCAAACCATTGGCGCGTTCCTGTTTTTGCGCACCAAGCAACCGCAGAGCGTATTCTAGATAAAGTTAAGGTAAATCATTTTCTAAACGATGGCGATCAACTTCCATTAGGATTTAACCACTTCACTGGTTCGAACTTGGTTCTAACCGCTTTTCATACGCCAGGCCATGCGGTGGGGCATCTTGTTTTTTTTGAAGAGAGAAGCAAAACCTTGTTTGCAGGAGACTTAGTTTCTACCTCAACCACGATTCTGATTTCCCCGCCCGAAGGACACCTTGCAACTTATCTTGGATCAATTCAGCGTATGATAAAAATGGAACCGGAATTATTAATGCCGTATCACGGTTGCCCAGCGGAAGATGGGAAAAAGGTGTTGGAAACTGCGCTATTACATAGGGAAAAACGCGAATCAGTTCTTCTAAGCTGTTTGCTGCAAAGTGAATTTAAATCAATAGAAGAAATTGCTTTTGAAGTCTACCGAGGCTTGCCAGAACCGCTTATGAAACTGGCTCAAAAACAAATTTACGCAGGTCTAATTAAATTGAAGGAAGAAGATCGGGTTCTGGAATTAGAACAGCGCTGGAAGCTCTTTAAATAAAAGAAGGCGAGCCTTTGAACACTCGCCTTCTTTAAGTTTTTTAACAAAATTCTTGTTACTTTGCTACCGTCGTAACAGTGAATTCTTCAAATTCTACCACCACAGATGTACCTGACTTAATGGATACCTTTTTCGAGAAAGAAACTTCTTTGCCTTCTTCGTTTCGGGTTGCGGATACATTGTAGATATAGCTTTTGCCATTTTCTAATTCTGGAGTTACAAAAGCTTCTTCTTCATTAGTACGGCTGATGACATTGCCCTCGATGGAAATTTTGATATCCAAAGGTGCTTTGAATACTACCGTTGCCTTGTTCGAATTTAACGAACTACTTGGCTTAGGAGCTGGTAAAGGTTGTGCCATTGGCTTGGTAGGTTGTGCCATTGGTGGTGCAATTGTCATCGTAGAATAGCCGTAGCAACCGCCACAAGAATAAGCAACAACTGGGTAACCATAGCAGCTTGCATAAGGTACATATAAGGTAGGGCGATAAGCTACATAACCATAGCCACCATAGCAACCACCACAGCAAGCGTGATGAATTCTAGGGGGTGGGCAACATCTCCACCATGTGTCAGGTGCAACGCTTGAAGTACTCATCATTGCTGCTAAAACTACACTATACATAAGAATCTCCTCATTAAGGAATAAATTTTAAAAGGTCAAACTTGGTAACCTTTACGCATTGTGTAAGATAGGGCAATTGGTTAACGGTGTCAATTAAATAATAGAAGGTTCTTACATTTCTCCCCCAGACCTTTTTATCCCAATTATTCTCTCACAAACTTTAATTACCATAATTCAAAATTTATCCAATTCTCCACTCCCTTTTTACTGCCCTTTTATATTACAATTAATTTGCTTTATGCGTTGCACCGACCCCGTTCCTTTACGGGTTTTCAAGGAGTGAAAAATTATGTCACGAAGAAATCTTGGCTGGTTAATTGGTATCATTTCTATTTCTTTGTTAGGTTTGGTAATCGTTGCAAACGCCCCCTCTAGAGAAAACGACCGTGATTACGAACTTGTTAGGCTGGTTGTCGATGTCTTGCACGAAGTGCGAAACCGATATGTCTCCGAGGTTTCCCCTCAGCGAGAACGAAAATTAGTTGAAGATATGATTAATGGCGGACTCGAACGGCTTGACCCTCATTCTTCTTATATCAATAACCGCGACCTAAAACAATTTAATCGCAACAGTAAAGGTAAGTTTGGCGGTATCGGGGTACAAGTCGGTTATGACCGTTCCAACCGAGGTCTGCTAACCGTTATTAGTCCGATGGTAGGAACCCCCGCCTATGAAGCTGGGATTCTTGCAGGGGATACCATTGTCAAGATTGATGGTAAGTCGACAGAGAATATGCGGATTGATGAAGCGGTGGATATGATCCAAGGAGATCCAGAAGCGCCAATTACCCTTACAGTGATTCACGAGGGTACAAAAGAACCCATCGACTTTGTGATTCGCAGGTCGATAATTAAGGTGCAAAGTGTGCTAGGTGATAAGCGAAAAGCAGATAAATCTTGGGATTACTTTCTTGATGCGAAGTCAAAAGTTGGATATTTGAGGATCAACACTTTTAGTGAAACAGCAGCAGCGGAAGTCAAAGAAGTCATTGTAAATTTACAAAAGGAAAATGCAAAAGGATTGATCATTGATTTGCGAAATAATCCGGGTGGGTTACTTCGCGCCGCTATTGAAATCGCTGATATGTTTCTTACCGAGGGTAAAATTGTTAGCACCCGTGGTAGGTATCAGCAAGAAGATATAATCGAAGCCAAAGCAGAAGGAACGATGCTTTTACCTGTTGAAAAATATCCGATCGCAGTTTTAATCAACCGTTACAGCGCAAGTGCCAGTGAAATTCTTGCAGCGGCATTACAAGATCATAATCGTGCCGTCATTATTGGCGAACGAAGTTATGGCAAAGGTAGTGTGCAGAACATCATCGATATGGAGAATAAGTCCAGCGCTTTAAAACTTACCACTGCAAGTTATTGGAGGCCCAGCAATAAAAACATTCATCGCTTTCCCGATAGCAAGGACACCGATGAGTGGGGAGTTAAGCCAAACCTAGATTATGAAGTTGTTTTGAAAGATGAAGAAAGGCTTGAATATCTACTCGACCGAAGTGAAAAAGATATCATTCGGGAAAAGAAACCCGAAGGAAATAAAGGCAAAAAAAAACCATTCACCGACCGTGTTATCGAAAAAGCATTAGAGTATATTAATAAACAGACAGAAAAGGCAGCGGTGAAAAACCTTCAGCCTAGTGCCTCTTAACCTGATGCGAAATCCAATTCTTTCGAGTGGACTGTGAGCAATGAGCCCAAGATTTTATTTGAAGATAATCATTGCCTGATTATCAATAAGCCTGCAGGGTTATCGACTCAGGCGCCCGAAGCATTTCCAAGCTTGGAATCGTGGGCTCGGTCTTATCTGCAAATTCAACACAAAAAAACCGGCCGACCTTATTTAGGAATCCCTCATCGTTTAGACCGACCCGTATCAGGAATAGTGTTTTTTACACGCAGTAGCAAGGCAGCTGCAAGAATCGCTGAACAGTTCCGAGATAGAAAAATAGCCAAGCGGTATTTGGCCTTGGTCGAAGGTATTTTAAATCCACTTGCCTTGGAAAGTAATTGCTGTTGGCTTGACTATATGAGGAAAATCCCCGATCAGGCTAGGGGAGAGATTTGCACTTATGATTCACCCGGTGCTAAGTTGGCTCAACTCGAAATGCAATCTTTGGGTTTTTCAGAAAATACTTCTCTTCTTGATATCCATCTGCAAACAGGCCGTATGCATCAAATTCGATTGCAGGCTTCTTCCCGAGGGTTTCCCATTTGTGGAGATTACAACTACAATGCTTCACCTAACTCAATACGCAATCTTACTGAAAAATGTATTTGCCTGCATTCTTATTTCCTTCGGTTCTATCACCCTATTACCTATCAACCGATGGAAGTTATTTCACCGTTACCCCATTACTTTCCTAGTTGGGCAAAAGAATTAGCTGTGAGTTCTAACTTCAGTTCCCCAAGCGATAAGGCCTAAAATGTTGGTTTTAGCAGCAATCGATATTCTCGAAGGGCAAGTGGTTCGAGGAATGGCTGGCATAAGAAATACCTATAAGCCGATCGTTTCTAAAATTGTAAGTAATTCAAATCCAATGGAACTAATTTTGGGATTAAGAGAAAGCCTAGGAATAAAAGATTTTTATATAGCCGACCTTGATGCAATCCTTTTTGGAAAGAAGAACAAAAATCTTTATGAAGCACTTGATAAGAAAGGTTTAAGAATCTGGATTGATGCGGGTGTTAAAAACTGTAAAGACCTGCAAGATTTACAATCTTATAATTTTGCTAAATTAGTGATAGGACTTGAAACTTTGGAAAGTCTAAAAGAGTTAGAAAAAGCGAGTGATTTGTACCGAGAAAGATTGGTGTTTTCCTTAGATTTAAAGGCGGGCAAGCTTTTTACCCAAGAGCAAGAACTTGCAAGAAAATCACCCCTTCAAGTTCTTAACTCCGCTATTCTTGCAGGCGTGCAAAACCTTTTCATCTTAGATTTAAACAAGGTTGGAACCAACCAAGGCGTTGCTACCACTTCTCTTGTTCACACCGCAAGATTGCAATCAAGCGGATTATATATTATCGCAGGTGGTGGAATCGGCTCATTTGAAGATGTTCGCCAATTAAAAATTGCAGGGGCTGATGCTGTTATTGTTTCTACACGCATTCACGACCAAACATTCACTAAAGAAATACTAAATCAAATAGCAGCTCTTTGAACTTTAGGTCTGGAATTCGCAAGTGGCCGATTGACCCATACTTTCTTCCACCTCAACCCTCAAGACCTCGGGCGTATAGTTGTGCTGAACTTTTAAACTTTCAAGAAGTCTTTGGCCTATGTATAGGGCGAGTTGTTCTGCAGTGGTATTAAAAATGGGCAGAATAACGCAGTCGTCTTGAGGAAAATCCCATTCCTTTTCTTTATGTTTGACTAAGACACGGTTGCCTACTTCTCGCACTTGAATTACTGGATTATTTCTGGGAAGCATAAGGCGATGGTCGAGGGCATCAACAATTTCCTTGGTTCGATGTTTAAGAGCGATGAAATCAAAAACATAGTAATTTTCATCAAGTTTTCCTTCAATTTCAACTCGGGTGCGGTAGTTGTGCCCGTGTAATCTTTCGCATTTGCTGCCTTCATAACTGATAAAATGTCCAGAACAGAAAACAAGGTGATCTTTGGTAACAGAGACCTTGTACTTTTCATTTGCCATAGTTTTCTCAATCGATCAAGGTTGCGGAATTCACTTCAAATCATTTTATGAATAATTAGGTATCTGGTGCGACTCTTCTTAGAGCAATTTCGATTCCATCGGTCCAGGGGAAGAGAGAAGGGAGAGAAATTTGCCCTTGTCTAAGAGCGATGAAAAGAGTTGCAGCGATTAAATCAGCGGTGGTTCCTGGATTTCGCTTATTCCCGTCTGCTCGTAACCAACGATCAAGGTTAGCAAAAGCAGTCCACCCCGCTTCTTTGAGAGGCCATTGTTTTTCCAACACTTGGCTAGCCATTTGAGCTGATTCTTTTGCAATATTAGCCCCACATTTTCTTGAAATTAAAGAGTCGGGGTACTTTGCCATCAAATACAAATGCGTAAAAATAATTGCGCCTTCCATTGTTCCTAAGTGCTCTAACGCACCTCCGAAGGTTGGTATCGCATCGTTAAACAACGCACCGTATCCATCCGCATATTGCAAGGCAATAAGGTCGTGGTTACTTGCCAACCTCATTGCTTCCAACAAGGTGCATTGTGGTAAGTTCTGGATATCTTGGTTGGGCACGGTACCTAGCCCGCCTGGTGCTGCAAGCCTGATCGCTTCATAAACAAGATTTGTTTCCTGAAGAGAAATGGCAGCAATAGCATTTTGAATTTCGTTTTTTAAATCTGAAGAATTATGGGCAAAGGCAATGGGAGCAAAAAGGAGGATAATTCCAAGGTTGGTATTGGTGCCTACAGATTTTTTAGTAACGCGAACCGATTCTAAGATAGCGTTGGCAATTCCAAGAGTTCGTGTTTTTGAAAGAATAGGCGCAATGGCACCCGCACTTAAAATGAAATCAGTAAAATGTAGGTTGTTAAAGGCTGCCAACGGGTGTACATTGCCTGGCTTTCGTGCGCAAGTTTCCCAAATACAAGCAGCGTGCATTTGTCGCGAGAGTTCCATTTCATCACCAGAATTAATTATGTTTGTTGGCATAGAGAAGCACTTCCTTGGCGACATCAATTTTGGTAACGGGTGCAAAAGCTTTCCAACCGGGAACGGCATTAACTTCAAGCACGAGCCAATTTTTGTTTTCATCTTGAATAAGGTCGACCCCAGCGATTTCAGCGCCAACCGCATTAGCTGCCTTAATTCCGATTTCTTCTAATTGACTATTTAGCTGAAAAAGTTCGGCTTTTCCCCCTTGAGCGACATTGGTCATCCAAGCATCTTTAGGAGCGGTTCTTTTCATCCCGCCTAGAATTTTATTTCCGAGGACAAAAATGCGCAGGTCCCAACCGGGGTGCTTAACAAAGGATTGTAGATAGATTACGCCATTGATTTTTTCGATTGCGCGAAAAACTCGCCAAGCAAGTTGTTCGTCTTCAATTCTTAAGATGCCTCGACCTTCAGCGCCAAACAATGGTTTAACAACAATATTTTTCCCGAATTTTTCGAATGCTTCCATCGCTGATTCGGAATCTTGACAGCAAAAAGTGTTAGGAATTTGCAGCCCTGAAGATAAAAGTAACTCGCTTGCAAGAAATTTATCAACTGCAACTTCTAATGCGCGGGGCGGGTTTAAAACCTTCTTCCCTTTTCTTTGCATTGCGTGCAATACATCCATTCTAAAAACAACTTGCTCGAGAGAACCGGGTGGCATAGTCCGAATAATAGTACAATCCGCCTCATCAACAAAATTGCAAGAAGGGTGATTTAGGGAGTAAGTGATTTTGCGAAAGTCGGTGACTTGTGCTTGGAAGTGAAGGGCATCGGCAGCTCTGATTAGATCGCGGACATGCCAGCCTTCTTTTCCTCCCATTATGTTAAAACGCATAGAAAAGCCTATTGTAGTTCTGTTTTTAGTTCCAAGATTTTCTTAAAATTTCAGCGTTGAAATTACCAAACTGAAAGCACCTTCCGGTCTTGATGTTATAAAAGTGAACCTTGGCAGGAGAAAAAAGCATAGGGTCTATCTTATAAAAATCCCCCTTAGCATTCCGGAATATTTCTTCAAAGGGCTGACCGTAATCTGATGAAGAACAGGATGGTACCTTGGGGCCAAGGTTTGAAATGATTTCATCATCCGTATCAACCCAGAGGTGAACTTCTGCTCCATAAAGAATAGCATCATTCGTACGCCCGATGGCCTTATTAAAATCAGGCGAAGGGGGTGCGATTGGAGCTTGACCAGTTCCATATTGGATTGAATCTAAAGGGAATTTTAATTCAAGAAGTTTGTGCATAGCGGTTTCTAGAGCCCGTGCAACAATTTGAATAGAACCAGCGATGGATCCAGTAGGTGCGCCAAGGAGTGTAATTTTGTCGGGAGAAAGATTGAGTTTGGTAGATAAAAAAGAAAAGACATCGTCGGAGGGGATTTTACCAGTTTCAAGAATGCCAACCACTTGAGAAGCGGTTTCTTTGCCTAAGATAAGGTTGAATAAATCTTCAGAAGCGTAATGAGCGCGCATAGGGCCAGAGCCCATCGCAAAAAACTTGCCTACGGCAATTTGCCAGCCTGCGTATTGGGAAGCCAAGCAAGATAAAACAGGATGGTCTGTTGCAACAAAAATAGATGGCCCCCGCCATGCATCAAGGTGACTAGGCGTGAGGGAGATGGAAGCAAGGCCCGCCATACAGGTTCGTGCTAGCTCTAAGCCTGCTTGGATTCCGCCCTTCGATTTTATGCCAAAGTCTATGAAGGTTCCTCCCAAATTTGATTTTGTAATTTCTAAACCAAGTTGCAAAGAAAGAGGCAAAAATTGATTTACAATTTGAATCGATGCTTCATTAAGTTTTAAGTTGCAGCTCATCCAATCTCCGAATCTTGAAACAGTAATTTTATTTATACAACTCTTATTAGAACAATTTGTTGGCAGCTTTTCCAGCAGCGAAAAAGCGATCTAGTTCATTTATTAGTGTTTTAAGTTCATTTTTAACTTTTAAATGAGAAATTCCTTTTGCTAACAGGGTGATTACAGGTGACCCTTTTTCAATGCTGGTGCCTAAGGGGGGAATGTCCGCAAAAGTTGGGAAAAGTTGTTCGTTTTGAAAACATTCGCTCCAAGGTGTATGCTTGGGAATCATAAGTTTTTCTGGTGCATAATAAATTATTTTCCCTACAACTTGGGTTGTGCTTTGTTCTAACTTGGGCAAAATTATTTCACCTGTGAATGCTTGAATGTGTTGTGAAATTAGGTTTTTTTGAGATGCTAATTCCAAGACTTCAACCGATGCGGTGTACCGAGGGTTTATTTCCAAAGCATACACCTGGTCCTCTTTTAAAATGTAGTCTAGTCCAAGAAGACCGAGGGGTTGAAAGTTTTTGAAAAGTGCTTCGCCTATGGTTTTGAGGTGTTGTAATTCACAAGCAGAAGGATAAAGTGGCCCAATGTTTCCTGAATATAAAAAATCGCTTGCGTGAGATGCTTTATAACCCGACCAAAGTTTACTGACTCCTAGAAGTTCAAACCCTTTAGAATTGAAACAGAAGATGGCACTACGATTTTCCCCTTCAATATATTCTTGCAGATAATGATCTTTAGGAATGGTATTGGGTGGGAAATTTGAATTCAGCCATCGAATCCCCAAGCCTCCTGACTTGTTTTTTGGCTTGATGAGATACCGTGTGTTGGTTTTGATTTCTGAAATGGAATCCAAGGTGGCAGGGGTTGCGATGTGGTTTGTTTGCAAGAGTTCAAAAATAGATTTGCAGTTTCGTAGAGATGAAAGAGTTTTTCCTGTCATACCGAAAACAGTGAAATTTTTTGCAAGGGAATCGATAAAGTTTGGGTGGTTTTCGAGTCCACCTGTGTAAAGAATAGGGGATTGAGGTGCAACTTTTATGATTTCACTTATTTCATCAGGAAAAAGGCCTGTTATTTTTTTAGTTGGGCAAACTCTCTGCAAATCTGCATCTGCATATAAATCGATACACCAAGGTTTATAACCTGCCCTTATACAGGAAAATGCCATTGCTCTTACACTTGCGCCTATTAATATTAAGGTTGCATTAGCAATTACCGGGTGTAGATTAATTTTATCGGGCATAGTTTCTAACCTTTTAATAAATTCTGCTTATTGCAGTTTAGTAAAAATACGGTGATAAATGAAAATTACTCGAATAATTCTTTCTCTTGGATTCTTAATTTCTTTATCTTTTGCATTGATCGCCCAGCCAGTAAAGATGCCTAATTTAAGTAATCCCGGTGCTTTGACCCCCGAAGAAGAAAAGAAAACTTTTAAACTTGCCCCTGGGTTTAAAATCGAACTAGCTGTTTCTGAACCTGCAATCATTGATCCCGTAGCGCTAGTTGAAGATGAACTTGGTAGAATTTTTGTTGCTGAAATGATTGGTTATCCAAACGGCGGAGTTGGAACAGGTGATGTTTCTTCGGGAAGGATTAAGCTTTTAGAAGATAAAGACAAAGATGGTTTTTATGAGACTAGCACGGTTTTTGCAGAGGGATTGCGTTTTCCTATTGGGCTTTTCCCTTGGAAAAAAGGTCTTCTTGTTGCCAACGCACCTGACCTCATCTTCTTGGAAGATTTGAACGGTGATGGTAAAGCCGATAGGTCTACCGTGTTATATACAGGATTTCATACTTATAATATCCAGCAAATGCTAAATAGCTTTCGCTGGGGGTTAGATAATCAAATTCACGCAGTTGCGGGAAGTAATGGCGGGACGATTATTAGCAAAGAAAACCCTAAAATGCCCCCAGTCGAATTACGGGGCAGGGGAATCCGATTCCGGCCAGATATCCCCGGTAGCCTTGACCCTGTTACTGGAGGCGGTCAGTATGGCTTGACTATGGATTCCTTTGGCGCTTTGTTTTCTTCAACAAATTCACAACACCTTAGGCATATGGTTTTACCAGATGATCAAGTTAGGCGTAATCCCTTCCTTCCCGTTAGCAGCTTGGCTTTAGATATCGCAGAGCACGGGGCCTCGTGCAAAGTATTTCGAATTAGCCCGTTTGAGGCTTGGCGTGTGGAAAGAACAGCAAGACGAAATGCTGGTGCTGAATCCAAACGCTTGCCTAGTACAGAATTAGTGCCGGGCGGATATTCAACTTCTTCTTGTAGCCCATTGCTTTTGGATTCTGACTCGATTCAGCCCCCTTATCGAAACAGCATTATTATTTGTGAGCCTGCCAATAACGCAATCTTAAGAGATGTCCTTGAGCCTAGGGGTGTGACTTTTATTTCTCGTAGAGGCGATCCCGATAAAGAATTTCTTGCTTCAACCGACAATTGGTTTAGGCCCGTTCACTTGAACCTTTGCTTAGATGGCTCAATTCTAGTGCTGGATTTTTATAGGGAAGTTATAGAAACGCCACTTTCATTGCCCGAAGATATGAAAGCAGTATTGCCTTTAAAAACACAAGGTAAAGGTCGCATTTGGCGAATAACCTCAGATAATATGAAGAAGTCTCCTCCTTTTCCTGCATCTTCAAACGACCCATTGCCTTTGGTAGCCGAGTTCGAATCTGGAAATCAATCTCGCAGAATCCTAGCACAGAAACTTCTAGTCGAACGAAATCTTATTGGCGCAAAAGAACAACTTGTTCAAATGGTGTACCAAGGGAAGTCTGCGCCATCTAGGATGCACGCACTTTGTACCCTAGATGGGTTAAAACTTCTGGAAGAAAAAGAAATCGTGAAAGCGCTTGCAGATGAATCATCTGGGGTTCGCCAGCACGCAATTAGATTATCTACTAAATTTATCAATCAATCGGAAGTAGTGCTTAAATTGGTTCGAGGATTAGCAAAGGATGAAGGGGCTTTAGTTCGATGTCAAGTTGCGTTTGCTATGGGAGATTTATTTTCCGAGAGTGCCAAGGATACTTTGCTGCAATTAGTGAAAAGTGATGGCGAAGATAGGTGGATGCAAACTGCAATTTTAAGTTCTGCAACTCGAACTGGTGGTAAATTATTGTTAGATTTACTTGAAGAAGAAACCAAGGTAGAAACGATAAGTGCGGGTAGAGAATCATTTTATACAAGGCTTGCAGCGGTTTCCGCTACTAGACTTGATAATGCCGAGATGGCGAAATTACTTAAGATCGTTCAAAAGACTAATTTCAAGCCAATTCTTCGAGCTTCTATTCTTGAAGGCATTGCCCAAAGTCAGATAGCGATAGGAAATTCTGCTGAAGAACTTTGGGATAACCCGGATGGTGAATTAAAGGCGGCCCTAACGACACTTAAACCGTTGTTTGAAAATGCGGGTAAAGCAGCGCAGATGGAAACCGCTTCCCTTGCAAGCAGGCTTTCCGCATTAAGATTGTTGGCAATGGGGCCTTTTGAGGTGGTATTAAAAAGCGCCCCAGAATTGCTGCGGGCTCAAACTCCACCCGCCATACAAACTGCAACACTACAGCTTTTATCGGCTTCTAAAAAAACCGAAGTCAGCAAAATTATCTTGGATGCTTGGCCTTCCTTTAGCCCCAGCTTAAGGCGTGAAGCTATGGAAGCTTTATTTTCAAGAAAAGAACGCATTCTTGCTGTTATTGATGGACTTGAAAAAGGAATTATCCAGCCTTCCCATCTAGAGCTTTCACGAATTGAACAGCTCAAAAAATTGAATCAAACCTCGTTGGCAATAAAGTTTGCTGCTATTCTTGATAATGCGGGTTCTTCAAGTCGTAAGCAAGTGGTTGAAGCTTATAGCAAAGTGTTGGATATTAAGGGTGACTTGGTAAAAGGGAAAGAATTGTTTAAAAAGAATTGTGCGACTTGTCATAAATTTGATGGTATGGGTTATCAGGTTGGCCCCGAGTTATTAGGTGCTATTCGTGGTAAAAATGCTGAATATCTGCTTATTGCAATACTTGATCCTAGTAGAGAAGTAGACCCCCGCTATGTCAATTATATTGTTGAGACCAAACAAGGGAGAACTTTTAGCGGATTATTAGCTTCAGAATCGGGAACATCGGTTACTCTTAAGCGAGGTGAAAATGCAGAAGATACTATCCTGCGAAATCAAATTGATGGTGTCCAGGCAACTGCAAAGTCCCTGATGCCCGAAGGTTTGGATTTGCAAATCAAACAACAGGATATGCCACATCTTTTGGCTTATCTGCTTTATGTTTCTGGTATGTAAAAAGAGGTCGCCCCAATGACTAAAATACTCGAATTAGTTTCTTGGTTTGATTCGATTGCACCACATTCGCTTGCTGCCCCCTGGGATAATACTGGGTTGCTAATGGGCGATGCAGAATTGCAAATTAAAAAGGTGTTGGTTTGTCTGACCCTTACCTCAGATGTTGCCTTGGAAGCTATTGATAAAAAAATCGATTTGATCGTTACGCATCACCCGTTACCATTCAAGCCATTAAATAAAATAACCACATCGACTGTTCTGGGAAAAATACTTTGGAAGTTGGCAAATAAAGGAATTGGCGTTTATTCTTTACATACAAGGTGGGACGATGCTGTAGGAGGAATAAACGATGCCTTGTTGAATCTACTTGGTGCCAAGAGTTTAGGGCCAATCGTCACGCCGGATTCTAACGACGAAACGAAACTGGTAACCTTTGTGCCCGAAGAAGTCTTCGAGAAAGTGGCGGAAGCTTTGTTTAACGCTGGTGCAGGCAAGATTGGGAATTATTCTCAATGCAGCTTTTATAACGAAGGAACGGGAACCTTTTTTGGCAACGAGTTATCTAACCCCATGTTTGGTAAAAAAGGACAAATCGAAAAAGTTAAAGAGATCCGACTCGAAGTTATCTGCCCCAACGCTTCGATCCAATACATTATTGACATTCTTATGCAAGTTCACCCCTACGAAGAACCTGTTTATGATTTATTTATGCTTAAGCCCAAACCCTCGGGCGCTGGGTCGGGAAGATTAGGTCTGCTGCAAAAACCTTTATCTATCGCCCAGATTGCTAAGAAATTTACAAATACTTTAAACCTTAAAAAGATTCAATTCGCAGGCAAAGTTGATTTGGTCGTTTCGAAGGTTGCGGTGGTATGTGGCAGTGGTGCAGCGCTGATGGGAAAAGCATTTTCTTTAGGCGCAGAATGTTTTATCACGGGGGAAGCAAGGTTCCACGATTTGCTAGAAGCAAAAGAGCAAAATAAAGGAATTTTAATGTTAGGTCATTATGAATCGGAAAAGCCAGGAATTGAAAAGTTGGCAACCGATTTGGGAATGGCATTTCCGGCTTTACAGGTTTTTGATTCCGAAGTAGAGCAAGATCCTTTAATTTCATTTTGAATTTTTTGCACCTCATTTAAAACACTTGCTCCTTTTCGGTAAATTTTACAATTCTTTTCTTTGAAACTAAGGCTAAACCTTAGGCCGAAATAAAATCGCCAACGATTGAATTTATAACCCTTTAGGCAAATTTTAATGCAATGGTCAATCAAATATTTCTGTTTAGGCACGCTTGTTGCTCTTATTCAATTGCATTTAAAGGCTTGGCCAAACTAGTATTTTGGGCTCTTAGGGAGCCATACACAAGGAAGTGTTGCAATGAGGAAATGGATAATTGGCGTTTCTTTCTCTACCCTGATTCTTGGAGCTTTCGCTTTTCCTTCTATGGGTAAAAAAGTTAAGGCCGATGAACTCGTTTTAGTCACTAATTCTAATCCCTCCTTAAATTCAGAAGCTGCTCAGCGCTATATAAAAGTTCAGCCCAAGCATTGGCGGGCTGCTATGGTTAAAGGATTCGGTTACTCTGCAATGCGTTAAAAATGCTTCTAAGGCAGGGCAGGCGGTTCGTTGCTTGCAGGCGCCTTGCTTGAAGGAAGAATCGTAATGGTTTCTTCAGCCTTGCCGGTAATGCCACCATCCGCAGTGTATTCCAGCTTAAAAGAAGAATCGCCCGCCTTCTTTGCCTGGATGAAAATAGAATAAGTTACTTCTTTTCCTGCGTCCAAATTAAGCAAAGGTAGAAATCCAACTTTATTGGCTTGTCGACTAAAACTGGTGGGGCCTTTCCCTTCAGTAATTACTGCATCGTCTGGCATAAAAGCAGAGATATTAAGATTTTTAAACGGGGTAGAACCAAGGTTTATAAACCGGATGGTGAGTGCGGTTTGTTCGCCGATTTCTAAAGGGTCAATGCTTTTATCAATTTCGGTAACTAAACCCATAAGGTTTTCGAAGAGGGTAACTTTTTCTGCTTGGAGCCCAGTTGTAACTTTATCTGCTACAACTTCGGTGCGATTTTTTAATGTGCCTGGCACCGAAGGGCGGATCACCAATTGCAAGGTCTGCCTTTGCCTTGGAGCCAGTTGGGGAATTATCCAACGAACTTCACCATTTTCGAAACGGCCCCCACCACTTGCAGCAAGAAACTGAGTCGAAACATCAATCTTATTGGAAACTTTGATCCCATTTGCAACTTGGTTGCCTGTGTTTGTTACGGTGATTTGATAACTTGCAGAACGGTTGACATTTCTTCGGTCTGGGCCACCCAGATTTAATGCAAGTTTAACTTCGCCTACTTTAACTTTGGAAGAGCTTTCTTTTTTTATACCAGAGGCGCAGGTTACGGTTGCTTTGTTAATGAAATCGCCTGTTTTCTTGGCAGCAGCCTGAAATTCAAATCTTTTCGATTGACCTGCTGCAATAGTTCCTATGTTCCAGACCAACGGGTTTTCTCCCAAGGTCGATGGTTTGCTGGTTAGGAATTCTAATCCCTCGGGAATTTGATTGGTAAGTTGCGTACCCGTTAGTTCTGAATTACCACTGTTTGAAACATCAATTTGATAGGTAAGCGTATCAAAAAGATTAGCCTGAGTTGGGCCAGTCATTTTAATTTCTAACGGAGATGCCAGTTGCGTTTTTACTGATTGCCCGTGTTCATAAAGTACTCTGGCAATAGAATCGACTTCGCCTGTACCCGTTACAAGCACCACCATTTTAATTTCCTTGCTCGAATTTCCTGGAATACTTCCTAACTTCCAGATCAGTTCTCCTTCTTGGCTATCTGGTGGTGGCGTTGCTTTTAAAAATTTTGCATTACTTGGTATATTGTTACGCACCCGAACCTGATGCGCTTCCGCGGGCGAATGGTTCTCTACTAAAAGTCGGTATTCAAGTTCATCGTTGGTACTAGCCTGAGCTGAAACTCGCACTCGGATGGTTACGAAAGGGGCAGGGGGATCGGAAGGCGAAAAAGTTCCTTTACTATTTTTTCCTAATCCTGGAATTGGCGAAGTAGGAATTGGCGAAGCTTGACCCTCCAGCGGAGGTTCATTTCCCGTTTGTGCCCTTGTAATGAAAGGGGTTCCAATTTCCTGTGCAAGAATATCTCTTGTTTCCAAAACATAAAAAATACTCCAGGTTGCAACTCCTAGAAAAAAAATTGGCAGTAACTTTATGAAGTTTTTGATTCGTTGCATTTTGGTTGGCCTCGAGCCGTCCGGTTCATTTTGCACTTAATTCCTTATTATCCTTAAAAATGGTAAGAGTGCTATAACTTTTAATAATTCTTATCATTTTTATCGAGAAAATTTACGATGATTAGCTTGCTTTTCAAGTTCAAGCTTGTCATTATAACCAATACTTGAAAATAAAACTGAATTGAACTAAGATGCATTAGTTCAGCAAAGGTTTCTATAAGCATACTTGTTTAAAGGAAAATTATGAAGATTTTATACGCATCCTCATTAGTTTTGGCTATTTTGACTCTACCACAAGGCTTAATTCAAGCTCAAGAAAACAAAAAAGAAGTAAAGGAAAAGCCTTGTCAAATTGCTCATATTCGAATGAGTGGTTCGCTTTCTGAAGGTACAGAAGCAGCGGAACCTCTATTTTCTACCTTTCAAGAAACTCTTAAAAGTAAAATCGATCGAATTAAAAAAGCGTCCATAGATCCTAATATTAAAGGATTAATTCTTGAAATCGATGGTTTAAGTTTAGGGTGGGGTAAACTTGATGAAATTACTGCTGCTTTAAATGATTTCAAAAAGTCTGGAAAAAAGATTTACTCCTATCTTGAGTCTGGAGAAATGAAGGATTACTTAGCAGCACTTCCCTCCCACAAAATTATACTTCCAGAATCTGGCTGGCTGATGCTTACGGGTTTAAAAGCAGAAGTAACCTTTTACAAAGAAATGTTAGATAAAATTGGTGCCCAAGCTGATTTTCTTAAAGTAGGTGACTTTAAAGCTGCTATTGAACCCTACACCCGCACCACAATGAGCGAAGCAAATCGCAAACAGTTGGAATTTGTTTTGGATGATTTTTATGAAAAATCGATTGTTGCAAGGGTGCAAATAGAAAGAACCGCAAAAAAGCTGAGCCTAGAACAAATTCGCACGATGATTGATAACGGGCCTTATACTGCCAAGAAAGCGAGCGAATTAGGGCTAGTTGATGAAGTGGGTTATTTTAATTCCGTTACGGAAGCATTTAAGAAAGAATTAAAGGTAAACGAAATCGCTTTGGTTCGTAATTATGGTAAAGAAAAATCCGAAGAGATCGATCTTTCAAACCCCTTTGCGCTTCTGAAACTTTTTGCAGCACCTAAGGTCTCTTCAAATTCCAAACCTAAAATCGCTGTTATTTATGCTTCTGGTGCAATTAATACCGGTAAAAGTAATGTCGATTTTATGGGCGAAGAATCTTGCGGGTCTACCACCATCATCCAAGCTATCAAGCAAGCTGAAAACGATAAAAGCGTTAAAGCAATTGTTCTAAGAGTTGATAGCCCAGGCGGATCCGCCCTTGCAAGTGATTTAATTTGGGCCGAGTTGAAACGCTGCAAAAAACCCATTATCGCTTCAATGTCGGATGTCGCTGCTAGTGGGGGTTACTACATTTGTATGGCAGCTTCCAAAATCTATGCCGAACCGGGTACCATCACCGGGTCGATTGGCGTCTTTGGTGGGAAAATTAATATGGGCGGTACCTACGCTAAACTTGGTATCCATTCCGAAGTGATTACTCGAGGAGCTAACGCTAACCTTTTCTCTACCACCAATTCCTTTTCGAAGTCTGAGCGCGATGCTATGACTAAACTTATTGAAGATTGTTACGATCAGTTTATTTCTAAAGCGCTTCTTGGTAGACAAAATGCAGGCAGTAAACTTGACCGCAAAACACTCGAAGGCCTTGCTGGTGGCCGTATTTGGACTGGCAGACAAGCTAAGGAAAACGGGCTAATCGACGAACTTGGAACTATGCAAGATGCAGTTAAAGTAGCGGCCAAACTCGGTGGCTTAGCTGCTGATGCAGACCCCGAGCTTCTTCTCTTGCCTAAAAGCAAAAGCTTTCTTGATTCTTTTCTTGAACCTAAATCGCAGTTGTCATTGAAATCCGCTTTCGATGCCTTGGGTATTTCTTCCATTGCTCCCGAATTAAAAGGGCTTAATTCTTTATTGCGGATGCAAAACGAGCCTCTTTGGCTTATGTTGCCTTTTCGCTTAAATGTGAAATAGGAAATGGCAAAGTGCGATAAAGGTTACCTTTGTAAAGTTTGTAGTTTACCCGTGGATCTGATTACCGATTCTGATCTTTACCTCCGATATATTTTGCACGAAGTTAAACCGGAGGTTTTGCATCTTGAACCAGATTGCCATATTCGGTGTAACCCTGAAAGAGCCCAGTATATTCTGGATCTAAACTTTGAATCAGTAACCATAGAAGGCCCTTTTTCTAAAAGCTTTCTCGATACTGTGTTTGTAAGCGAAGAAGAACAAAGGGTGACGAATGCCTGGAAAAAGCTGGCCCATTTAGTGGCATTAGGTATTCCTATTATTGATTATCCCCAAAGCTAAACTACCCAGAGGTTGCCTTTGGCTTCGAAAAATGAGTTCTCCGATGATTCTGAATATGCATCTTTAGAGAATTACTTCTCTAAAGATGGCTTGCTTGCTAAAAACTTTAAAGGATTTGAACCCCGAATTCAACAAGTTCAAATGGCCAGCGCTATCGAAAAAACACTTCTTAAAGGCGGAAAACTCCTTGTAGAAGCAGGCACCGGGGTTGGCAAAAGCTTTGGTTACCTTCTGCCTGTTTTTCTTTCCGCTTTATTAGGCAAGCGTACCCCCATCGTTATTTCTACACACACCATCAGCCTTCAAGAACAACTGCTTTCAAAAGATATTCCTGCTCTGCAAAATATTATTCCTTATCCTTTAAAGGTCGTATTAGTTAAAGGCAGGGGTAATTACATTAGCCTGCGAAGGTTGCGGGTCGCTCAACGAAAAGCACCGATGCTTATTCAATCTGAAGAATTTCAGGATCAGCTTTTTGAAGTAGGCAAGTGGTCTCTTAATTCTAAAGATGGTAGTAGGTCGGATATGGATTTCGAACCCGATTCGATGGTTTGGGATATGGTTCAAAGTGATAGTAGTAATTGTTTGGGTAGAGGTTGTAAGGATTACAATCGCTGTTATTACTACAGTGCAAGGCGCACCATAGCCAACGCTGATATTTTATTAGTGAACCATGCACTGTTTTTTGCAGATCTTGCTGTTCGAGGAAAAGGATCCAGCCTTTTACCCGATTATAAAGCAGTGATCTTAGATGAAGGCCATATGGTCGAAGATGTTGCAATCGATCAATTGGGCGATCAGTTAAGCCAAGGTGCGTTTCATTATCTTTTTGAAAGGCTTGCCAGTTCAGGAAAGAAAGAAAAAGGTTTGTTAAGTGGTGAGGGATTTTATAATGCAAAAAAACAGCTAAATTCAGCTCGTGCTGCTGTTGATCACTTTTTCTTAAATATTCAGAACTGGATGAATAGTCAGGTTACTTCTCAGCCCGACCGAACCACCGGAATAATTCGCGATGCCTCAAGCGTTCGAGTGTTAGAAAAAAACATCATTGAAAATACGGTCACTGAGGAAATGGATGAACTTGCAAAATTCTTAGAGAATGAAGCATCCGATTTACCCGATGAAGAAAAAATCGAATTTGAATCGATGGCGGATAAAGCTAAAAACCTTGGAACGCGGGTGCAGGAATGGCTCGAGCAACAGCATAATGGCAATGCTTTTTGGTTAGAACTTGCAGGGAAAAGAGCATTAAGACTGAATATGTGCAGGGCACCTGTTGATGTTTCGGAAATTCTTAGAGAAAGGCTTTTCTCTAAAGATTTACCCATCATTTTGACAAGTGCAACACTTTCCCTCGGGGGCAAAGATGGATTTAAAACGGTACGGGAAAGATTAGGAATTGATAAAGCAGAGGACTTAAATTTAGAAAGTCCATTTGATTATCAAACGCAGGCAGAGATGTATTTGTTCAAAAAAATTCCCGATCCATCGATGCAACCTCGCGAGTTCGAAGAAGCCTCACTTATAAAAATTTGCCATTTCTTGGAAAAATCGCAAGGCAGTGCTTTTGTATTATTCACCAGCTACCAGTTTATGCAGCGCGCCGGAAAAGTTCTTGAATCTTGGTGTCGCGAGCGATCTTTCCCTTTGTTTGTCCAAGGGCAGGGGTTGACCCGAAATCATATGCTGGAAGGTTTTCGCGCTGCTAAAAATGCTGTCCTTCTTGGAGTCGATAGCTTTTGGCAAGGGGTTGATGTTCAAGGTGATGCACTTGCCAATGTGATTATCACCCGCTTGCCCTTTACCGTTCCCGACCTCCCGTTGGCAAAAGCAAGGTGCGAAGCAATCGAGGCAAAAGGTGGAACTCCGTTTTTCGATCTTCAAATCCCGCAGGCTGTTTTAAAACTCAAACAAGGCGCTGGTAGGCTTATTCGTTCCTCTACCGATAAAGGAATAATCGTAATCCTCGATCCAAGGATTCTTACCAAGGGCTATGGGAAGAAGTTTTTGCAAGCGTTGCCGAAGTGCCGACTTTTTGTGGATGGGATAGAACAAAAGCCGTAGCAAAATTGGTGGCAAGTGGCATTGTAGCTATAATATTTTTGTCAATTGTTTTTTCTGGCTGGTTTAAAAATCTAAAATAGAGCTGGTTGGCATCTTCAATTTTTACGAAAACTCCAGTAGGCTTGGCCCAAACTCCGAGTCCACTTAACAACACCTCGCCTTCCATCCCTTGTGCCACGCTTTCTAAGGCGAATCTTTTTTGCTGCTGGTTTTTGTTGTTTACTAGAAGTTCTAAATATAAATTCTCAAGCGATACAAATCGCATCAAGCCATTGCGTGGGTCTACAATAGCAATAGGCCTGGCAAGTTCTCGCCAAATTGGCAGAAAGGTTGCATAGTTAGGGATTTTCTTGGCAAGGGTGTCGATTAGTCCAATTTCTTCACTACCAAATTCTGCTAGAACTAGTGCTGGCTTATTAGGGAAGCTTTTTCCCCGTTGCTCTAATATCGAATCTAAAGTTCCTAACGCAAGACAATCAGCGGATGTAAAAATCCCATTCCAATTTGGATTAAAGGATTCTGCGGGTGAACAAGATAAAAGTTTTAGCCAGCTTGGTAAATGAGTCCAATTAAGAGCTGGGCTATAAAGGTTGGAAGCAATCAGCCAATCTTGGCTGAAAAGGGGCCAGGTGTGCCATCCTGCAACTAGTTCAAATATTCTTGTAATAGCTTTGGCCCTGCTAATACTATCCTTCTCTGATTGCTGTTGATTTTTGTAGTCGTGACCTGTGAAGTCACCAATAGGAATAAGCCTTTGAAAATCGGTATGATTTTTAATGCGGTGAAAGTTGTGTAACATTCCGAATGAATTTGCTTTGTTGTTTCTTATAAGTTTGAGAAGAGCCCCTTGCGATTCTGATTTCCAATGATTGTAAAGTTGTTCTGCATCAAGTCGTCGAATACCTTGAAGCCTAAAAAAAAGGCCTGCTACTTTCTGTGTAATTGATTTTCTGCTGAACAACGACATAGCGGCGGTCCTTTGCAATTGTCGCTCGAACAAAACTGAAAACGATTAGACAAAAAGTATTTTACACGGGAAGGGTGTTAAAAGAAGGAAATAATGGTTGGTATTAAATAAAAGAAGAGCTCAGTAAAAACTGAGCTCTTCTTGGTATTAAGAGGGTTAATTGTTATTAAACAATTCCTTCCAGAGGTTTGCCATCTGCGATTGGGCCAGGACGGCCAAGGTTGTCGCGGATCTGGGAGCTTGGATCAAGTCCAAGCCCTTTGTAAGCGGTTGCGAATAGGTCGCCGATCGTGCAAGGCTTATCTTTGATATCCATACCATCTTTGGAGGTCGATCCGTAGGATTGTCCACCTTTGATGGCGCCCCCACCGATAACCACAGACCAGCATCGTGCCCAATGATCACGACCGCCGTTTTGGTTAATTTTAGGTGTACGGCCAAAGTCGCCCATCCACATAACAACCGTATCTTTCCATTTGCCACGCTCAACAAGTTCTTTAACAAGGTTGCCCATACCTTTATCGAGGCGAGGACCGTTACCAGTTCTAATGGTGTTGAAGATACCGGCATGGTTATCCCAGCCGCCCAAGTCGATTTCGACGCAGGTTACGCCCTTTTCGACCAGTTTTCTGGCTAGAAGACAACCCATACCGAATTGGTTAGCCTTGCCACCGTATGCGTCGATGACGCTGGTAGGTTCGGTTGAAACTTCAAACACGGTTCGTAAAGGAGAAACCGTAAGATCGAAAGCTTTTTTGTAAACCGAGGTGTGAGCTTGGGCTGCACTACCTGCGTTTTCACGATCTTCAGCTTTCTTCATATGTGGGAAACTGCCTTCGGCAAAAGTATCTTCTACAGAGTAGAACAAGCGTTGTCGTCTGCGAAGTCTTTCCATCGCTTCAGCTTCGGTACCAAGGGAAGCAGGTGCCTTGATATTTTCTGGAGGTTGCCCAGCATTTTGCACGGTGAACGGGGCATTCGTCATACCAAGGAAACCGGGCCCTATTCTTTGTGCCGTTCCGCCTACACCAATAAAACCAGGCAAAGGCAAATCTTTTGGTGTGAGCAAGGAAGATGCTACTGCACCAATCGCAGGATACTGAACTACAGGGCTTGGCTGACGGCCCGTATTCATCAATACCGTACCGCGCTCGTGACTTCCTTCGTTTGTTACAAGGGATCGCACAGCAACAAGGTGCTTAAACTGGGAAGCGATAGTAGGAAGCACTTCGCTAATTTCTACGCCTGAAGCGGAGGTTTTGATATTCTTGAATTCGCCACCAGTTTGTTCGCCTGGCTTCAAATCCCAAAGATCCATATGGCTAGGTCCGCCACCCATCCAGAATATGATTAAGCTTTTATTTGCTTTTTTAAGAGTAGCTTCAGCAGCTCGTAGGCCGGTGAAGAATTGTGTGCTTGGAAGCATCACTGCAGATGCACCAGCAACATGTTGCATAAAATGACGACGATCCATTGTAAGCTCCTAAAATATACGAGTTTAGAACTCTAAGCCTTTACCTACAATAAGTTTGGACTCTTATTATAAGCTTGTCAATCTATTATCGAAGTTTTTTGTAAAACTATTTCGATTAAGTCACCACTTTAAGTTAGTCGGTTTATTCTTGCCAAAGTTCCCAAATAATATGAACATTTTAATAATTTATCTTATAAACCCTCTAACTGGGTCAATTTAAGATGCAAACTACACTTTTATAACCCCTCGTTCGAACTTAATGGAAATTCTTATGAATTTAACAAATAATAGAAGAAAAAATGCGGAAAGTATATGGAGGAAAGGAGTTACAGCCGTTGATCCAAGCGCCTTGGTCGACTCTTTTGCTCGTTCTAACCCTTCTTTTCTTTCCCTTGTCAGCTCCGCTTCCAGTATTTTGGTGGTCGGTGCTGGTAAAGCCGGGGCAGCAATGGCCTCCGGCCTTGAACAAGGAATTTCTCCTTTCCTTTCAAAAATTACCGGATTATTGAACGTCCCTGAAGCTTCTTACCCACCTTTACAAAAAATTATCCTTAATCTTGCCCGACCCGCGGGGATGAATCAACCTACCCCCAAAGCGGTCGAGGGCTCTTTGCAAATGTTAAGTTTGGCTGAAAACGCCAAACCAAATGATTTATTAATCGCCCTTATTTCGGGCGGTGGCTCTGCCCTTTTGCCTTTGCCCGTCGGTTCTATTTCCCTTTTAGACAAACAAATTGTTACTTCGCTTCTTTCCGCTTCCCCCGCTTCGATTAACGAATTAAACTGCGTTCGAAAGCATCTTTCCCAAATCAAAGGCGGGCGATTAGCCCAAGCTTTTTTAAACGCAACCAAAAACAAAGCCAATATTGTCAGCTTGATTTTATCCGATGTTATCGAAGACCGACTTGATGTCATAGCTTCTGGCCCTACCGTTGCTGACCCTTCCACTTTTCAAGATGCAATTGCAGTTTTTGAAAGGCATAATTTGCTAAACAAAATTCCTGAAACAGTTTTAAATCATTTGAAATCGGGTGTTGCAGGGGAAGTAGCAGAGACTCCCAAGGATTTACCCTTAAACATTCAGAATCATATTCTTGGCAATAACGCGCTTGCTTTAGAATCAGCTGCCATCGAGGCTAAAAAATTAGGCTATCAAGTTATTAACCTTGGCTCTTGTCTAGAAGGCGAAACTGAACCGCTTGCAATTTTCCACGCCTCAATCGTAAAATCAATTATGCGCTATGGCCAGCCCATCAAGCCTCCTGTTTGTATTTTGTCGGGTGGCGAAACAACCGTTAAGCTTGGCAATAATCCCGGTAAAGGTGGCAGAAACCAGCAGATGGCTTTAGCATTCCTTGGCGCACTTTCAAACTTTGGTTTTGAAAATCAAGCTTTAAATAATATCACCTTTCTTCCCGCTGGTACCGATGGCGAAGATGGCCCTACCGATGCAGCAGGTGCTTTTGTCGATTCTCAAACTCTTCTGAAATCTGGTTCTATGAATATTAAGGACTATTTGCTTGGTCATAATGCTTATCAATATTTTGAAAATTCTGATTCTCTTTTTAAACCCGGACCTACAGGCACTAATGTGATGGACTTACGAGTCTTGCTAGTGGATTGATTGTTTGAATTGCTATGCGCCTGTGATTATGAATAAAAAAACAAGAAATTCAGCCCTAGCGAACGCAAATCTCCTGATTGGTATATTGGATTAAGCCAATCGGGAGATTGGCGTTACCAGGAATAGGCTTCCGGCTCTGACAGGAGTTTTCCCGTCCTTTTTTTCTTCAAACCTTCGTGACTTCGTGTGAAATAATAAGATGCTGAAGAAGCACAACTCACACGAAGTCACGAAGACACGAAGAAGAGAGATAAGAAGATCCAGCGAACGAAAAGCGAGAATAGGTTCGATAAGGAAATGTGTTAATTCCAAGCAACTAATTAAACAACTGGTTTCCCACCTTCGTGGGAATGACTGCAAAGAGCAAGCGTTTTTACAGAGCCGGAAGCGTAAGCGACGGTTTTTATAAAAGTAGAAGGTGAAAAAGAACCCCATGAAATGCAGTCCATGGGCTTTGGGGTTTATCGTGTTGGGGTTTGTCGTATAGGGGTTTTGTAAGGCAGTTGAAAGTAGGCGAAGTAAGGGTAATACCAACCGTCGCTTACGCTTCCGGCTCTGTAAGCAGTTTTACCATCGCTTTTTTTCTTCAAACCTTCGTGGCTTCGTGTGAAATAAAAAGATGCTGAAGAAGTGGGACTCATACGAAGCCACAAAAAAGAGACATAAGCAGACCCAGCGAAAGCAATCCCAGCGCCACTGTTAACAATGAAGAGGTCGCTGGGCTTGTTAGCAATCAAACAGTAGCTGAGCTTATTGCAAGAGGTCGCTGGGCTTCGGGAATGCTGGCTGGGGGCCTTTTTTATAATCCAGGATTTCAGAATAAGAAAAGAATAATCATAATAAGCATCGTTTATCTCGGCTTAAGCGCGTTGATCTTATCAAGCCCTAAGGTTTTTTTTAGCTCATCAAAGGTAAACATTTTGCCTGCCTCTGCCTTATCAACCCTACCTTGCTCCATAAATACGCTTAGCAATTGTTTCATAGCAGCAGCAGTTACCATCAGGCTTTCAATCGGGCAAACCATAATCTTATAGCCCAAGGTTTCCAGTTCTTGTGCGGAAAGAATGGGTGTAACGCCACCAGTAAGCATATTAGCAAGAAGCGGGTGTTTCACTTGTTGGGCAATAAGAGTGAGTTCATCCAAAGATTGAGGGGCCTCGATAAAGCAGACATCCACGCCAATTTCTTTAGCCCGGTTAGCTCGGTCGATAGCAGCTTGCAAGCCATCAATGGCCCTAGAATCGGTACGGGCAATAATAATAAAGTCGGGATTTTTTCTGGCATCAAGGCCAGCTTTAAGACGGTCTAACCATTCTGTGGTGGAGACAATTTGTTTGCCCGAGAAATGCCCACATCGTTTGGGGTTAGCTTGATCTTCCAGAAGAATGCCAGCAGCACCAGCGACTTCAAATTCTCGCACCGTACGCTGGACATTATGAACATCGCCATGACCGGTGTCGCCATCAGCGATAACAGGGATGCGAAGTCTAGTCGCCATTCTTCGAACTGCATCAGCCATTTCAGAAAGGGTGATGAGCCCAACATCGGGAAGGCCAAGCAGGCTTGCAGAGGTACCGAAGCCGCCTAGAAAAACAGATTCGAGCCCAGCTTGTTCGACTAAAAGTGCAGTGAAAACATCGTGGGCACCAAGGCTACGAATGATGCCTGGTTTATTGAGAAGTTGACGAAATTGCGAGGGTGAGGAAGTCATAAGTGATTGTACTCCTGTAATTGATTTTGAAATTTTTACCAGAAATAGATGCAATAAGTGTAGAAAGTACCATAAAGCGTTGTAAGCTCAAAAGCGATTTGAAAATTGTATTTGATGTAAAGCTAGTTAAATAGTGAGGTTAAGGTTGTAGCTAGAAATTTTAGAGCGATTGGCACGGCGGTTGCATTAATAAAAATATTGGCTTGAAGCAATGGAACAGATTGCCAAAGGGCCGTAACAGAGAAGAGTGGCTTTAATACAAATCCCCTATTGGTGTAAAATACCAAATGTATGAAAGCCAAAGATTAGAGAAAGCACCGCCTCCCCCGGCGGAAGTTTTTGTGAAGAGGAAGTTTTTGTAAAGAGGAAGTCCCCGTGAAATGTAAAAGGCCCCCCAGCTTGTTACATAATTCATAAAACTGTCATGGGAAAGTTTACCCGCATACTGATCCCCCTCGGTATGCGGGTTTTATTTTTATTTGCTTTCTTCCAAGAACATTTTCTAGGGTGAACTTTAGATATCTAACTTAGGCAATTCTTTTGGCGCAATCATTGTTCCTAGTTCCCTAATTACGGATTGAGCCAAAGCCACATAACACTTGCTAACATTGTTTTCGGGATACTTGCGCACGATGGGGATTCCTTCGTCGCCTGATTCAGCGACTTTGGGATCGATGGGGATTTCGCCAAGGAAAGGCACCTGATATTCCTGAGCAAGTTTGGTGCCACCTCCGTGACGGAAAATTTCGTACCGTTTGCCATCTTCGCCGATGAAGTAGCTCATATTTTCAACAATACCCAAAATAGGAACGCGAACTTGTTTAAACATTTCGATACCTTTTCGCGCATCGATAATGCTGACTTCTTGGGGAGTGGTAACGATAACCGAGCCGTTGAGTGGCACGGTTTGCGTTAAGGTAAGTTGGGCATCGCCTGTGCCTGGAGGTAAATCGATGACGAGAAAATCAAGTGTTCCCCAATCCAGGTCGGAAAGGAATTGAGTAAGGGCCCTGTGAACCATAGGGCCTCGCCAGATTACAGCTTGAGTAGGGGGAACAAGGAATCCCATCGACATAATTTTTAGGCCATATTTTTCGAGGGGCAGGGGTGTTTTTTCTTGATCAATTAGGCCATTGATACCCATCATCGTTGGCATACTTGGGCCATAAATGTCGGCATCTAATAAGCCTACTTTATGACCAAGGGCACTAAGGGCCAAAGCAAGGTTTGCAGAAACGGTAGATTTTCCCACACCACCTTTTCCGCTCGCTACCGCAATAATGGTTTTAATGTTAGGCAAACTTAATTTGGGCATATTGGCTTGAGGTTGCATTTGTATGTTCCTTATCTTTCAGAATTAAGAGTTATTTTTAGCTAAGCACTCCGTGCATTGGCAGAGGCTTCGAAGCTGTTCTAAAGTGTAAATACCCGAATCGTGGCCATCATTCCAAATGATGCGGTAGGCATAATGCCCAACGGGAACAAAAGAAGTAGGCGCAGGGGCAACGAGTTCGGAAGGTTTGAGAATTTGAAATGGGTTAGCAGGCTTTCCTCGCTCATCCCTGCAGGTAGCACAAGGGCAATTTGATCTTAGGTGTTTCCACGCTAGGATGCTCGAATGGCCATCACTCCATTCAACTAAAAGAGATTGGTCGCCTTGTTTTTTTAAAGCGTTTGGGAAAAGCGAAAAATTACTCTCAACCATAAACAAAAACCCTCTTACCTACCATTTACTATAGGAAAGTAGAGAGAAAATTGTGAAAGCTAAGTTAGAAATGATTTATTGAGAACCCGATTCTGATTTCTTTTCGGCTTGATTTTCAATCAGATCGATGCGGATTTGTTCGGAACTTTTTGTTGCTGAAATTAAATAGCGCTTGTTTTGAAAAGTCAGTAACCCATTCGAAGGGATTTTATTTTCTTGCCATAGCGTCGAAGTTTCATCCCGTAACTCTAAGCGTATCTTTCTCTGAACTTCAACCCAATCTTGGGGCAGTGATGGGAAAATAAGGCTTGCTAGGCTGGATTGCCCATTACTTGGTATCGCCAGAGTGGTAGCAACTGGCACGCCAGACCTGCTTGCAGGGGTTCTTCTTTCTTCAACTAATTCTACAGGAATGGCGAGGGAAGGAAGGGCTGTTTTCCCCAGAGCAGCATCTTCTGAACGAAGGAGTTCGCCAGTAAGCCTTAAGATTTTGCGGTCTGGAGAAATGGAGAGAATTAGGTTTCGAACCGATTGCAATTTGAAAACGCCTGGGTCGAGTGGCATCTGGGATTTTTGCCCCAACCGAAGGATTTCTCCCGATGGGGTTTGAAATCGAACATCTGCTATGGTGAAGTTGGGCCTTGCAGCAAGTTGCCTTTCAAATGGAAAAACTGAATCGGTATGTTCTGGAAGAAAGGTGGTTGCAAAGACTCCATTACGATTGGTTTTCTCAACATTAATACCGGTATCAGAAACTGTCAGCAAGGCGGTAATGGTGCCTTCGGGTGCTTCTAGTACATTTACAATTTCGGTTTTTTGATCGTGTTCTAAGCCATTAACCGCCGCAAGCTTGATGACATAACCACCAGGCTTTTGGAAGGTCACCATTTTATCTTGGGCGTTGGCGTTGGTAACTTCCAACGGGCGGTCGTCGCCCAAATCCCAAACGCAAAGCTGAGCGTTTTTTACCTTGCTAGTAATTCTAAAAGTTGCAGGGGCATAAGAACCCGCACTAACCGGCACCGCTTCAAGGTTAAGAACTTTAGTGGGTTCTAAGGTAGGAGGTGGATCAAGGCGCAAGACCAAATGGCGTTCATTTTCGTCACCTAGAACATTTCGCAGCATCATTTTTACATTGTATTCCCCAGATTTGTTGTAGGTATGGGAAACAAATTCTCGGTCGGGGGAAACGGGTTCTAGCGGTGAACCATCGCCAAATTCCCACCACCCTTGACCCCCAGAAGATAAGTTTTGGAAACGGATTTTTAAACCATCTTTTTCGTGCGAAAAGTTTGCGATTGGTTTCGATGGCTTTATCACTTTATCGACTAAGGGGGTGACATACATCACCACCGCCCCTGAAAGTAGACCGCCTATCGTGCCTACCACCATCTTTACCCAACCTTTAATTTTTTCCTTGGCGGTGGCTTTAATTGTTGATTCGGTACTCATTGCAAAAGCTTCTCCCAAACAGAATCTGATGTATTAGGATTAGAATAAATGAAAGTGTTAAAGAAAGTCGAGACAGATTTTTTATTGGGTGAGGTTAGAAAGGATCGAGAAGAGAGGCAAGCCAGTTGGAACTGCCTTTACACCGGTTAAGAGACATATTTTCAATAACGGAAACCGCATGATCATTAATAGGCGATGGAGTATTAAAAGCTTTGGCAAGCCGGGATAAATGGCCATTGTAGTTGTCAATCTCTGTTTCCCCCATTGCAATATCGTTGAACATAGAGCAATAAGTTTGCTTTAAAGAGGGTCTGAAAAAAGGCGCAAGCATTTCCCCCAAACCCTGCGTTTTTAATAGCCAAGCCACCTTCGATGGGTGCATTGGGCCAAGGGTGCCTAAGGGTTGGTTGGCAGCTTTAAGAATGGTGTAGTTTTCCAATAACAAGCGAAAGAAAAGGGTTCGAAGTTTTCCTGCCTTTAACAAAGCAGAGTTTTCTAACCCGCCTGCACTTGTTAATGGACTTATAGCTGCGTTGTACATCAATTTCGTATTCTTGTAGGGCAAACTCCAGCTTACTAAATAAGAATCTAAGCCGCCTTCTTTTAAATGGGCGTTGAGTTCTGAAAGTAGTTTGAGGTTGGCCCACGGTTGGAGGGGCCCCAGGTGAAGTTTTCCTGCGCGAGTGATGGTAGCCTTGGTGGTGAATGGTGTGCATTCGGAAATAAAAGAAGCGATGCCTTCGCCCGCAAGAGGATGAAGTGAAAGTTGTTGGTCGAAACCATTTTGAATGGGAATAAGAATGGCTTGAGTAGGGATTTTTTCGAGAATTTTAGAGTTGTCGTAACATTTGACACAAAGAAAATGAATGGCGTTAGGAATGGGTTTCCAAAGGTCGAAGGGCAGAATTTTAATGGGAAAGTGTTGGTTATTGAGAATTACGCCGTGGGCGTTACAGTAATCTATTTTTTTTGAGTTTTTTTCGACAAGCAATACATTTAAGCCAGCTTTATGCAGGGAAACAGCGAGGGCGAGCCCAATACCGCCTGCACCAAAGATATGAAAAGGGCCCATAAAAAACTCCAATCTTAAAAGCACAATCGTATTAGATATTGGTTATCAAAATTTTACAAAGAGAAAGAAATAACGAATAAATGATGGTAATGTCTTACTACTTAAGCCAATGAAATTCGTAAGCTACAATTAGATTTTTAATTTTCTTAGGTCGGGTTTAATTATGCCTCCAGAAGTTTTTTTTGACCATACAACCTTGGATTTAAATAAAGTTGAAGTCAACCAAGAAGGAATTCGCAAGGCTAATCCGCAGCGATTTCAAATGGAACATCTGAACGGGATTTTGCATATTGATAAAGAAAAAAATATAATCGTTGGCTTTAAGGAAGTTAGGCACGATGAGTTTTGGGTTGCGGGCCATATGCCAGATTATCCTATTCTTCCTGGGGTAATTATGTGTGAATCAGCAGCGCAATTATGTTCCTATTTTGTAGTGACTTTGGGCTTGTTGCAAGGTGATTTCATTGGGTTTTTAGGGCTGGAAAATGTCCGATTTCGCTCGGTTGTAAAGCCGGGAGACCGCCTGATTCTCGTAGGCAAACCACTTAAAATTAACCGCAGGCAAACTATTTTTAGCGTCCAGGGATTCGTTGGCACCACTATGGCTTTCCATTGCGATGTCATAGGCGGCCCCCTAAGTATGAATCCTTCTAGCTAAGTTCTTACTTTTTGGTGTAAAAGTGCGAAAACCTATCCGACTTTCTCTTGAAGAACTTTCCCCTTGTACTGCAAATGTTCCAGAATTGCCCATCAAGTTTGATTGGCTTAACCTTTTTAATAACCCTAACCCTGTTGAATTGGAAATCGGGTTTGGCAAAGGTTGGTTTCTTCTTAATGCAACTCAGGCAAATCCCAATATTAATTATTTTGGCATTGAAATCATTCGCAAGTATCAGCTTTATACAGCAACAAGATTGGTAAAGCGCAACCTGAAGAATGTAAAAGTTTGCTGTGCCGATGCTAAATCTGTGGTGGCAAATTCAATACCGTATGGAACTTTACAAGCGGTGAATATTTTTTTTCCCGACCCTTGGTGGAAAAAAAGACACCATAAAAGAAGGCTGTTTGAAACCGACTTTATTCGGTCGTTACCGCCGGTGCTGATTGCGGGTGGTTGGATCAACATAGCAACCGATGTAGAAGAATACTTTAAAGAAATCACGGCTCTATTTGCCGAAAAACTCCCCGAACTTCCTGGGGAGGCGTGGGGTGCAAATAGCCCCGATACGCTGGTGCCCGATCATTTGACAAATTTTGAACGAAAATTCGTTGCACAAGGGAAGCCCATTCATCGCATCCGTTATCGTAAACCGTTATAAAACTTTAGCTTAAGAAAAGGCTAATTAAATAACTTCCCTTAAGTAATCACTTGAATTATGCCGATAATTAGAAAGGTATCACTAAAGGAATGGTGAACCTAAGGAGATTTATTGGCTATGGTAGGCCTGAAAAACAATCAATCAGGCAGATTTTTCCCCTCCAACCCAGACACTTCGTGCTATTACCCATCTACGGGCCACGAAGTCGCCCTGGCAGCGCTTATCAAAGCGTTGGAATTTGGAGAGCCGTTCATCCTATTGTTTGGGCAAGCCGGTTTAGGAAAAACCTTGCTGGCCCAAGTTTTACTCGAAAGGCTTGAAAACCCTAGTGCCGTTGTTTTTCTCCCTCACGCCCGATTCGAAAACCCGTTGGGTTTACTTCAAGCAATCCTTTTTGATCTAGGCTGTTTAAGTGTCAAGCAAACAGCTCAAGAGTTGCGGATGGAGTTGACCGAAAAGCTATACAGTTCGTTTATAGAAAATGGCCCAGCGCTTATAATTCAGGACGAAGCCCACCTCTTGAATCCAGATTTGCTGGAAGAATATCGATTGATTGGAAACCTTGAAACGGGAAGTGGCAGGGCAGCACAAATTGTTTTGCTAGCCCAATCTGAAATTCTGGAGACATTAAAAAAGCCTAATTTTGAATCGTTTCGACAAAGGGTAACCATTTGCCCGCCCTTAGAACCGTTGGGGAAATACGAAGCTGCCGATTATTTGATTCACCACATCCGTATGCAACAGTTTGCAGTAAGCCATTCGTTGGAACTATTAAACGGAGGAAATTCAGCCTCCTTCACGGAAAATGCAATGGAAAAGCTAGTCTCCTATTGTTGTGGTGTGCCTAGAATTTTGAACCAAGTTGCAGAACTATCTCACCAGCAAGCCTTGCAAGGTAGACAAAACTTGCATCGTGGCGTGTGCAATGTGAATTTGGAAAATGTGTTAGAGGCAATCGACCAGTTAAAACGCCCCTGGTTGTAAAGCTAGAGAGTTGTAAAGCTAGAGAGTTGTAAAGCTAGAGAGTTGTAAAGCTAGAGAGTTGTAAAGCTAGAGAGTTGTAAAGCTAGAGAGTTGTAAAGCTAGAGAGTTGTAAAGCT
>Ga0105052_10000854_pt1 | contig 41867 bp, 38 predicted proteins | sample FRY03_FD_78094 | JGI IMG/M metagenome (GOLD analysis project Ga0105052, IMG submission 78094) | Freshwater microbial communities from Lake Fryxell liftoff mats and glacier meltwater in Antarctica - FRY-03 | ecosystem: Environmental > Aquatic > Freshwater > Ice > Glacier meltwater ... | reverse complement strand
ATCCAATACTATTTGCCAACCAACAAATATGAGCCGCACTGATTTGATTTTTTTGGTCAATTCTTACGCATCCATTTTCATCCTTATCCCCATCAGCATCATACATACCTTCCCAAAAGGCTTCTCTAATATCATCAGAGCCATTTAATATAAAATCTGGAATAATTTTACTGTTACCTTTATACATATAATTGCGATATATTTCTATAAACTTACTCTTTGTACCATATTCATTACTATTAAATGTTATTTTATATACACCTGAACTTTCGATAGTGTCGTATGTTTGCCATGTAAATTCAGGGTAACATTTTTTACACAAATTAATATATTTGTCTAACAGTTCCACATTTGAATTGTTTAATGCCCACGTAGCCTTTTTTCCACTTGGACAATTATATATTCCACAACTTCCATCACCAAAGAAGAAACCATATATTTTTGCCATATCTACACTCACCGTATCTAAACACGCATCAGGTTTCAATGCGTCATGTTCCAATGTTTTATGTAATAGTTTTGTACCGATTTCTACGTCTTTTGGGGAAACTTCGCTTCCATCTTCCAATAATAGCGAATGATCATCTGTAACATCAACCATTCCTGTATGAGTTAATATACGAACCATTTTTTTATGACTTGCTAACTTATGTCTAATAATGCGATGTAATTTTGTCCAACCTTTATCAGTCCAGGTTTCAACATTAGTTAATTCACAAAACTCTTTTTCCTGCTTTCCTTCTTCAATACATTTGGACCAGTTATTACATCCATATTTTTCTGCCAACTGTTCCATTTCAACAATCTGTAATTGTCCGTTCGCTCTCACATATACTGGAGTATATTTTGCTACACTATCTCCGTACACATACTCAGCGTTCGAATGAACCTTACCAAACTTGGTCTCCACAATAATATCACCATAGGTTTCTTCAATCACGCGTTTAGCATATGTCAATAATTTGCGACCGGTTGCTGTACAAGACGCAGCAACATCCTTTTCGTAAAACGTACTTGTTTTCGCACCACATTGTCCATATAGTGAATTCGCAGTCAGCTTATAACTTAATTGTCTTTTGTCCAAAATATTTTTCATAAATTCGTCCGTTTGTAGTGGAATCATTTTCCTCGTCGCTTTTCGCGATGCCAATAATTCTTCCAAAATAGAAGGCATTATAGCACGCCCCTCTGGAAATTGCGCAAAACGACAGACTTTGGTTCCGCTATGCGTTTTCTCCGACTTTCCTCTCGCATTCGGTATCCATTTAAATGTATCATATTCCACATCCACATATTCGTAGTCCGGCAAATTATCATAAATGAACTTATTATTTTCATCCTTTTCGCCAATTTCTAATAGTAAGTTGCCATGTAAATCATACTCCTTTGTCCATACCTTGCTATCATGTGACAAATTTTCACTAATCATGGACGATGGATATAGAGAACTATAATCTACACATGCTACCGGATTATCCAAATACAGATTGCATTTAGGGTCAAGCACAATGGCACCCTCGTATCCGTCGTCGAATAGAGGCTTTTCCAATACAGGCATAAGCGTCTTTTTTTCCCTACATTTTTTCGCAATATAACTAGTGAGTTTAATACCTTGACCACGCATAACCAAGAAATTAATAGGAACGCTACAGATTTTCGACATCTCTGTATATCCAGTAATGACATCAATCTTATTCATCAAATGATGAACTAAGTTACAATCCTGAATACAATATTTCGCAATTATTGCGCGTTCATCAGGACCTTCATTTGTCATGCGGAATATATCTTGAGGAGTAACGTCGTCCTTTGCGAGACCCCATTTCACGTGTTTTGTCATATCAGGACTTTCAAACCCACTTATTTCAAATGTTCCATCCTCCTTGTTCACATTTGATACCTTGAACTTTTTTCCATCCTTGTAATAATCTGTAGAGTGACTTGTCTCTTCAAAATTAATATAACTACCATTCTCTAAGCCGGTTAAATTCTTACTGAATATTTTGGTTGTTTCGGTCAGATTCGCATCATAAGTTTCGGCATCCACTTCTGTATCAGCCGCAATAGCCGTGTCATGAATATGCTCCACCTTTTTTACATCATCTCCAATGAAATATCCAGATACATAATCTAATTTATACGAAGTCAAATTATAATCTCGGCGGAAATAATTATACATATCTACTTGAAGACGTCCATTCATTTTGATAAATTTCAAATCATGTTCGCCACTAGCAATGACAATCTTGCTTTCTTCTATCTTTATTTGTCCGGTTTCCTCATCTCTATTTCCACATATTTCATTCACATTTCGTGATAATTTTAAAAACTCCTCTTCGCAATCGTTTTCGCGAGCACGAATATGAATAAATTGATAATCAAAACCAAATATATTATACCCAATAATAATATCAGGGTCTTCTTTTAAAATCAGGTTTTTCCATGCGACTAGCAATTCACGTTCTGTTTGATAACTTACGATTTCACTATTTTCAATTTCGTCTACATTACTACATGTATTTAATGCCAAGCAATTATTTAAATACGGTTTCTCCTGACCATACTTTAAAAACGTCGACCCAATAAAGGTTACTTTGTCTCCTTCCAAATTAGGAAAGCCGGCACCTTTAAACGCGTCTGTTATTTTATCCACCTTTTCCTCACGTTTTACATTTGTATTGTTAATTAAATCAACAATGTTGATATTTAAATCTAGTTTAAAACCTTTCTTATTATCGTAGTCTACATTATCATCATCTTCTTCCGTATTCATTTTTTCAAACATCTTTTCAATCGTATTTTCATTCGATTCGACCTTACATAAATCCTTAATCGGAACGCTATATAAACGTTCTAGTAAACGGTTCAATGCTTGTAGACTAGGCATTTTTTTAGGATAGACCTTGTCTATGTTTGTCAAATCATCATATCCAAAGGCGGTTTTTATAATTTTTGTAATTTCACCCTTTGATATTTCATCTTGTAATCCATCATAATATTCCATTATACTAATGGCTAACTTCTTATAAGACTTGATAGGAACTGGAAAATCCCCATGACTACTGCTTGCTTCAATATCAAAACTACATATCTTATAAGGAACAATTGTCTCCTTGTTATTTAATGGAATAATACTAGCGTGGTCTATTTCAAATTCATATTTACATGTTGTTTTCTTTGTTATAGGACGTTTTGCTTTTTTCAAAGGAATACACACCCATCCAGATGGACTGATTTCTCTAATATGAAAATAACGTAGCAGCGGAGGAATATTTGCTTCGTACAAATAGGTTGACGTATCTTGGAATTTATAGCCGGTCTCTATTAATCTACGCCCAGATTTTCCATTTGCATAAAATAAATTTTTCACCTTGTTCATCGCTATCGTATTGTTAAATTTGAAAAGCACGAATTTATGTTCCTTTCCTCCATCAAATCCATACAATTTTTTTCGCTTGATTATTTTACATTCATATAACGATTTTTCATAATACCTACCTAATTTTGTTTTAATATGGTTTAAAAACTCGTCTTTTTTTTCAGTTGTCCAATTTTCGCCAACCTTTACATAAAAGAATGGCTTGTAATCCTTTACAAACAAACTAAACGTTTCTCCTTTTTCATTGATACCAAACATTTGAATTACAAAACGTTTCGTATCTTGTTTATTTGTATATTCATTACCATTATCATTACCATTATCATTGCCACTATTTGCTTCTTTTTCAACAACCACTTCGTCGTATATGTTAAAATCTAGCAAGCGAACCGCCTTTTCCAGAATAGGCATTGTCTTTTCAACGACAGGCATATTTGATTATTATATACTATCAATATCTGTTTAATTCTATTATCAATTTTTTATTTTTATCATTAACCCAAAAAAATAAATAATAATTACGATATCAATGTAATTAGGATAACAAAAAAAACAACAAAAATCAAAAAAAACAACAAAAAACAATATGAACAATATATATTCTGGCGTAGGATAGTGTTATTACTACGTTTCTAGTTTATTTCAATGGTTGATTGATACGTTGTTAAAACATGTTCAATTGATCTAGGATATTTTGATCTATTTTGTGTCATTCTTAAATTTGTCATAAAGAACCGGTTTAATATATTTTTTTCAGTTGTACGGTTAAAGCGGGTATAATCACTCGATGGTGTTTTTAACATAGTTTCAATCTCATGGCGATAATATAAATAATTATAGCTGTATATAGCCATCAAATATTCTTCTCTGTGTGTTTTTTCACTAAATATGGGGTTAAATCTTTTTGTAAATGGAACATTTTTATTGTCAAATCCACTACTTACCCTACATTTAATATCTGTTAAATTATTTCCCTTTTCAACACATTCTAACCACGAATAATTAGTATAGCAAAACTTCGTAAAGCAGTCATTCTTAAATATTCTGTCTAGATTATATACGGCATACTGATTAGCCTCTTGGAATGTTATACTGGTGTCTTTAAACATAACATTTTTATCGATTTTGTCACTTTCACTGTTTTCATTACCTATATTTATTTCATTACCTATATTTATTTCATTAATCTTATAGTAATTAACTAATCCTAGTATAAAGGGCTTCAACCAACCACATTGTTCAATAAAATCAAAATCGTCCATATTGTTTTAACAAGAATGTTAAATTTTATTAACTTATTTGATATTATTATTCAATAGATAACAATATCAATTTTATTTTATAGATTTACTCTTTCTTGCTTTAGTATTTTCTAGATTTACTCTTTCTAGCTTTATTCTTTCTAGCCTTACTCTTTCTAGATGTACTCTTTCTAGCCTTACTCTTTCTAGCCTTACTCTTTCTAGCCTTACTCTTTCTAGCTTTACTTTTATATCCTCCCTTCATTTTTGGCTTAATCAAATCGTTTTCTAATAAGAATTTTATCATCTTATCCTTTTGTTTAGGGCCATCATATTCCATGACTTTTTTTCCACTTTTTAAAATAACAATTGTAGGGACATATGCGACATCACTGAAAGTGTCCATACCTTCTAATTCAGTCATCCCTTTCGGATCTATTTGTGCCACAATCATGTCTGTATTGTATTTTGCATCAATATCTTTACACATATTATCCCATTCACTTTCCATAGATATACACGCAGGACATGTAGGGCTAAAATATTTGGCAAAGACCGGATGTTTCTTATTTTCGTCGTTAAACATTTTGGCGTTTTCTTTATTTACATACAAAATTCTCATTTATATTATACTCTTATAAAAAGTATATCAAAAATAATAATGATAGCCTGAAGTATTATATAATATATTACATTATTTGATATACTTTTTCTAAAAGTATAGTATATATGTTAAAGTTATTAGGAATACTTGTAATTTTTTTATTAGGGTTGTATGTTAATTCAAAATATACGCATAAAGATATTATTGAAGGATTTGATACCAGTAATAGCAATTGCCCTAATATATTAATCCAAAAAGGAACCGAATTGTATTTACATAATTCCAAAATGGCTAAAATACCTGGAGTCAATCCAGTCAAATTTAATAATTTAGAAGATTATGTTGAATTTTTAGATTGGCAACGAAGTCAAAATATTAAATGTCCTGTATTGTTTTTACAACATTCTTATGATGCTCAAGGTAAACCTGTTTATAAATTTCGCCCTAGTCCAACTGATGTTCAAGGAGGTCTTCCACCAGTATTAACATATGGAACCGACGCTCATGCTATTCCTCTATCTGTTCAAGAAGCACCACAAACAAAATTAATCGATGCAGGGCGCGACGACAGCCCATACAATGATAATTCGTATCCTGGATATGACCCGATTAATTTATATCAGGGAGAATATACACCTTTAGACAAAATGTTTAATGAACAAGAGACTACTGGTCCTAGAAGCACAAATGCCATGGATACAAATTGGGGAGGCCATGCTTATACTGAAGGTGCTGTAGATGCCGGATATTATAAAGGTGACGAAGTTTATATGGCACCCGCATAATAAACCATGTACATCTACATATACTGGTGTTTTATTGTGGTACATAAGAATATTATTTCAACCCATCTAAATACTTCATATTATCTCTCAACGTATCCTTGTATTTATTCAATTCATTCAGGTTACCAAGAATAGATAATAATTTTTCATTTTCTGGATCTGCCTTTATCATCGATGCTACTGATGCTACCGATTGTAAAGAGGCACAATTTATTCTGTCTTCCATAGCTATTATCAACTCTTCCCAGAGTTTTCTATTTTTAGATAAGTTCAGCTGTTCTATTGATTTAGTCGTATCATCTTGAAGGTATTTAATATGTGTTTCTAAGTCGCTAATAGTATCATCTTTTTCCTGATTATTTTTGTCGTCTACTTTGAATAAACCCATGAATCCTTCTTTTGATAATGATAATGACAAACGTTTTGCCAAAATAGTTTTACCAATCAAATATAACAAAATAGCAATCAAAATATAGCCTAAATATGTATACAAGTCTTCCATCGTTCGTATTTGTATATATTACATTCCTAGAATTTATTCCTGATACAATACATATTGTTTTATGTTTTCGATACAAGTTTTTGCGATTTTTCTACTTTGACCGTTACTACCTTCGATTTTAACATTATCTAAGCAATTTTCATCTTCCTGTAAATTAATTATCAAGTTAACCAAAGTTTTGTGTATATCCATAATAGCAATAGCACTTTTACTACTCACCCCAGGTATGTTAGATAACATAATTTCTCCTATGTTTTCTCTCGTAATATTACTCTTCTTTTCTTTTTTTATTACTTCACAATATTTTTTGTTTGTGTGACTCAATCTGTTGTCGGTATTAATTATGACAGTTGGGTTAATATCTTTATTTTCGTACATATTGTACTCTTGATAATAGCCCAACTTTTTCTGCTCCTTTTCTAGTTTATTAGCAAAATGTATTATAAATTCAGCGGTCTCATTCACGTTTTTTGTTCTAATTACTGAAAAACCTTTAAAATATTGTAAGGCAACCATAGCAGAATACAATGTTTTCTTTTCTAGTCTACCTTTTAGTTCATTGTATCGTTCCATGTCACCTTCTATTAAATAAATTATGTTGTGATTATGGAGAGAATATTTATCTAAACGAAAAGATTGTTCATTATATCTTCCATCTTTAATACTAGACGCTAAATCATATAACGTTTTTCTCTCTATAATTACCTTTTCAACGTTATTTTCGGATTCTAAAATAATATCTCCTATGGCTAAATTTTCAGATATCACATCATGGCTATGCTCCTTAAATAATAAATTCATGGTTGCTTTCAAACTATCCTCCCTGTAATCTATTTTTATAAACATAAGTATGTTACATTATGAATACTTATGTTTAATTAGTTATTGTAAGTTATTGTTATAAGTAGTTATACCTAAACACATTGATATACTAATAGATATATTGTGGTTTATAGCAATGGTCCGCCTGCGCCAGCATATCCTTTGGCAAAGTTTTGTCTAAAATTAAATAAAAAATTAGGTCTTTGTGCATTGGCTGCTGGTTGAAATGCTTGAGACGTTGATTTAGCAATCATAAATCCTGTAGCACTTGGAGCAGCACCACCCTTTTTAGGTCCACCAAAATAACTGGTTCTCACTGTTTCTCCAGTGGTTGTCAATACAAACACAGAAGGCATTATTCCATTCGTTCCACTAGGTCCACCAAACTGGGCTCTCCTGGCAACAGCAGAACGCCCACGTTGACTTCTATACCCATTTCTTTGAGGCATGATATAATATACGATTAGATAATATATTATACAGCTGTCGTCTTAATTCTTAACGGAACATAAGTACACGCTTTCCAACCCCTCCAGAAGTAAGAGGATTAACGGAAAGCAACTTGTTTTGTTGTAAGAATAGTTTTTGTTCAGCAGGTGTCTTACCATATAACTGAGGTAATCCCTTGGATCCTTTAATTAGAATATGTCTGTACGCAGCAACGTCACGAACACCAACACGGGGGGCTAAACCGCCCATTATACCGAAAATTTTTGTACTATTCGCAATAGAAGGCGTGTTTCTAGCACGTTTGCTACCTTGCATATATCCTGGCATTTATATAATCACTAAATATTTTTTTTTTAACTTATAATATATTTAACAAACTAACCTAAATGTTAAACAAGATAATGGTTATAACTATAAAACATAATGACCGAAATTAAACTTTCGCATGATGACGATTTGATTAGAACAGATGATGGACTTGTTTTTAATCCCTATAATTCTAACAATGTTGAGATTACATTGAGCCAAGTTCAATTTATTCTAACAAAATACGGTGTTCCAGGCAAAGTTCACAACATGGCTCTTTATAACAGAGCCTTTGTACACAAGTCATATACAAAAAGACCACAACTTTACAATTTACAGGAAAATATCACCATTACCGAACAGCCGATTGATTGTATGCCTCTTCATACTAAATCAAATGAACGATTGGAATTTTTAGGAGACGGCGTTTTAGAATGTATTACTAAATATTATTTATATCGACGATTTCCAAAAGAAAATGAAGGATTTATGACAGAAAAGAAAATTGCTCTGGTGAAAAACGAAGCTATTGGAAAACTGGCACTTGAAATGGGGTTACATAAATATTATATTATATCAAAACATGCCGAAGAAAAGAAGACGAGAACTAATCTAAAAAAGCTAGGATGTTTGTTCGAATCGTTCCTAGGAGCATTATTTTTAGATTTTAACAAGATAGACGTTCATGACGAAGAAGGTTGGTTTAAAAATGTGTTTGTTACTGGACCTGGGTTCCAAATTGCTCAAATATTTGTGGAAAGTATATTTGAAAAACATGTGGATTGGGTGAAACTAATTCGAGACGATGATAATTATAAAAATATTCTTCAAGTGAAAATACAGAAACAGTTTCAAGATACACCACATTATATTGAAATTTCACATGATGATGATTATGGATACGAAATGGGCGTATATTTGTGTTTAGGGCAAAAAATTCATCAGGTCCAAAAGGAAGACGCCATCAATTTCAATGTATTTGGTTCTTTTGAAAATGTTCAAACCAAATTTGATATTGAAGGGAAAGTGTTTGTATTTTTAGGTAGAGGAACACATAAAATTAAGCGAAAAGCAGAACAAATGGCATGCGAAGAAACGTTGAAATTGCTAGAATAGACGTTACCTGTCATAAAATAATAATCATAAAATAATAATCATAAAATAAAGATAATAAAAGTTTTTTATTGTCTTTATTTAATATAGTAGATGTCTACAAGTGTTTTAGAAAAATTAAAAGTAAAACCGATGCCTAAAAAAATAGAACAAATCCTGGTTAAACTAGTGGAACAAGAACCTCAACAAAAAGAAGAAGTTGAAATAAAAACAAAGATTATAGATAAAACAAAAGATAACTTAGTTGACATGGCCGATTTTCGTAGAAAACTTAAAACAGTAGTATCCACCCAAAATATTACTGAAAAGGCACCTGTCCCTATTAGTATTGCCGTTATTGACACCGTTATTGACACCGTTATTGACACCGTTACCGAACCTCCTAAAAAGGTTAAAAAAATAACCAAAAAGTTACGTCTTGATGTTGAAAAATCATCTGGGCAAATTCGCGAACCAGATACTAGACGAACCCCTAAACCAAAAATGGATGTTATTGTCGACGATATTGACTTGGATACACTAATTGGTGATGCTAAAGTTATTTCTCGATTACCACCAAAAGAAAGTCAGGTCTTATTAAGAGCCAATGCTTATTATATGAACAATAGAGAAGTATTCACCAATTTTATTACCGCTTTATTTAGACCATATAAAGAAGAACTCGATAACCTAGAATCAACAATTAGTTGTGATAGACCAGATGATGCCAAGTTTACACTACTTACCCATCAAAAAATAGTAAGAGACTATTTAAATTTATATACACCTTATAGAGGATTGTTGTTATATCATGGTCTTGGTAGTGGTAAAACATGTAGTTCTATTGCGATTGCCGAAGGTATGAAAACAACCAAGCAAATTATTGTAATGACACCTGCGGCATTAAGAATGAATTATTTACAAGAATTGAAAAATTGTGGCGATACCATGTATAAAAAGAACCAATATTGGGAATTTGTGCCAATTACATCAACCGACAAAAACAAAAATGATAGCAAAGAAACGGAGGAAATTATCATGATTCTATCAAAAATATTGAGTATTACACCTGACTATATTAAAAAACATGGCGGTGCTTGGCTAGTTAATATTAAAAAAGAATCGAACTTTAATCAACTATCTACCGAAGAGAAAACCCGCATTGATTTACAAATTAATGAAATGATTACATACAGATATAAGTTTATTAATTATAATGGGTTACGTAATAGTCATTTAAAAGATTTAACACAGGATTATTCTATAAATCCATTTGATAATAAAGTGGTTATTGTAGATGAGGCACATAATTTAGTCAGTCTAATAGTGAATAAAATGAAACGTCCTGAATCTATTTCGATGAGACTATATGAATATCTACTTTCTGCACAAAATTGTAAAATAGTCCTATTAACCGGCACTCCCATGATTAATTATCCCAACGAAATTGCTATTTTATTCAATATTTTACGCGGATATATCAAAACATGGACGTTTCCGTTAAACATACTGTCTTCACGCAAAATAAATAAAGAAGAATTAATGAAAATATTTCAACAATACGATATATTAGATTATCTAGATTATAAACCTTCCTCAAAATTACTCACAGTTACACGTAATCCATTCGGTTTCATTAATATAAATAAAGAGGGTGTATATAAAGGCGTGTCGACTTTTAATGTTAAAAATAAAGGAGACGACAGTGATGCCGATTTTGTTAAAATGATTACTTCTATACTAAACAAAAACGAAATTGAAGTCATTTCTAATAACATTCAAGTAGAAACGTTCAAATCATTGGAAGACAATCTGGAATCATTTCAAAATCGCTTTATAGAGCCAACTACTGGTAATATTAAAAACGAGAACCTGTTTAAGCGTCGCATTTTAGGACTTACGTCTTATTTTAGAAGTGCCCAGGAACAGCTTATGCCAGAATTTAATAAAGACGCTGATTTTAAAGTTATTAAAATTCCTATGAGTGACTACCAATTTGGTGTATATGAACAAGCAAGAATTCAAGAAAGAAAAAGTGCCAAGGCAGCGGCCAAGAAAAAGGTGAAACAAGTGGCAACCGACGTATATGAAGATACCGTATCTTCTTATAGAATTTTTTCCAGAGCATTTTGTAATTTTGTTTTCCCGGATAATCGAAGACCTATGCCAAAAGAAAGTGAAGATATGGAAACCGCATTAAAAGGTGACGCAGACGAAGATATGTTAGATGCTATTTCAGCGCGTGACCGATTAGATAATCCGGATGGTCTTTATGCCGCCGACGATATTGATTTACTAGAAAGTGAGATAAAAAATCAGACGGATCCCTCTTATGCTGCTAGAATTCAAACAGAAATGAACTTTTTGAAAGATAATGCCGCCAAGTATTTGTCTCCTACTGGACTGGAAGTATATAGTCCCAAATTTTTACATGTATTAGAAAATTTAAAAGATGAAGAATTTCGAGGACTACACTTAATTTATACCCAATTTAGAACCATTGAAGGTATTGGTGTTTTGAAATTAGTTTTAGATGCCAACGGGTTTACACAATTTAAAATAAAAAAGGATGCCGCTAATATTTGGCGTCTTAATATACCTGAAGATAAACGTGGTTTGCCTACATATGCTCTATATACTGGAACCGAAACTGCTGAAGAAAAGGAAATTATTCGTAATATATACAATAGTAATTGGACATCTGTGCCTGATACAATAACCAGTGAATTATCTCCCATTTCAACCAACAATTTATATGGTGAAATCATAAAGGTTTTGATGATTACGGCATCTGGTGCTGAGGGCATTTCCTTGAAAAATACACGATATGTTCATATAATTGAACCTTATTGGCATCCAGTTCGTATAGAACAAGTTATTGGGCGTGCCAGAAGAATATGTAGTCATCAAGAGTTACCTCCCGCATTAAGAACCGTCAATGTTTTTTTATACTTGATGACATTTACTAAACAACAATTATCTGGTGATGGAGCAATTGAACTAAAACTAAACGACGTAAGTAAATTTGATGATACTATTCCTGTAACAAGTGATGAAACCCTATATGAAATCTCTACCATTAAAGAACGTATTAGCCAACAACTATTGACAGCTGTTAAAGAATCGTCTATGGATTGTGCTATATTTAATAAACCAGGAACAAAAGATGCTATCAAGTGTTTCACATTTGGTAAAGCGTCGACGTCTTCATTTTCTTATAAACCGTCTATTTCGAATGAAGAAGTAGATACTGTAACGGAAAGAAATAAGGGACGCGTTACTTGGAAAGCGGATGAAGTCACTATTCCAATTGATGGTATCAAAAAGAAATTTGCTCTAAAACCTCAAACAAAGGAAGTTTATGACCTACAAAGTTACAATGATGCTACCAAATTTGGTAGCGACCTTATATTAGTTGGTAAATTAGTAAAAAACCCTGACGGTAAATTCAAATTTGTAAGGGTGTAATATATCCGATATTATGCGATAGTTCAATATGAAAATAAGTAAAATAAGTAAAATAAATAAATAAAAATAATTATAACCATATTATTTTTATTTTTAGTAGTTTATTTTTTCGTGAATTTTGACATGATACGAACTAAATAAGAGGATGGTGTGGGTGACGGTTCTAACCCATATGACTTCTTCATATCGGAATTCAAATAAACATCGCGTTTTCTTGTTTTATGTCCATCCGTTATTATTATGAAATTTGGATTATCTGATGTGATATATATATCGTCTTCCAATACGATACTTTCTACACTACCAATACTCATACTACGAGAACCTATGCTATTGCTTCTTTGATATTCATAGCTACTTGTTCTAGACCGGTTTATATGTATATCTATACTATCACTTCTGCTATTCTTTCTGCTCATTCTTGGTTTGTGTATATGTAGTTAAATAACATATTATTTTTACATATTTATTTTATTCTTTATTTTCATTCAATATAGATAATATCTTTGAACAAACCGTCAATATCTTTTCTTGATTTTCCTTTATTAATTTAATTTCGTATTCTATGTTCGTAATTCTCTCCCGATCCGTGTTTATTGTATCTGGTAGAGTAATTCTCTCCTGATCCGTGTGTATTGTATCTGGTATAGTAATTGTATCTGGTATATTTGTTTGTATTTCATTGGTTTTTCGCTTTAATTTGTTAAAAATGCTATTTTGTTTCGTATTATCGATGTCTGATATGTTTGAATTATATAATGTATTAGTGGTATTATTTTCTGTAAATTTGTTAAAAGATACTTTTTTTTCATATTTTACCTCCACACTATTTTTACTATTGTTACTATTGTTTAACCATTCCTCTGTTTCTTTTGTCATACTTGGTATCTCTAATTCACGCTCCCTACTTGCCAATCTTTCAGCAATTAGTCGATCCATTTCATCGCCAATTGGCTTATCGTCTCCGTCAGTTTCATCGCTAAAACTTACTTCTTTTGGTTTTGATACATTCATCATTGAGTTCATACTATCTTGTTGCTGCTTTAACTTTATATTAAATTCTTCAGTTCGTTTAGTTTGTAAATCTTCTGCTTTATATATCACTTGAATCGTTTTTGGGGTCTTTTTTTTGTCCTCGTTAATTTTTGATATCAATGTTTCCACGGTAAGTTTATTTTTTTCTAATAACGATAATTTAGTATTATTTATATGTATAGAACGAATAGTGTCTTCAAAGATTTCTTGAATTTTTGTAAATTTTTCGTTCTCAATTCCGTCAAATATATTGCTTTCTTGTAATAATCCCCATAACATTCCTTTATTGCTATTATTCACAAAATCATTGCTTCGGTTCATAATTTACTAATATATAAACTAAGAATAAAATGTTTATATATTATATATTATATATTATGTCTATTTTTATAGATGAAGATGATACAAATACAGATACAAAAAACTTTATGGACTATACCAAGAATTCTAATGTAACCTATTTCAAGCGTGGATTATATGGAATTGGTTTTAGAGTAAGAATTAATGACTTGTCAAAGTCGAAATATAACGTGATATCATTAAATAACTCTGAACAATCTATAAAATGCGGACAATTATTTGTAAAATTAGTCCCTATATTCGATGATGCTAATAATAAGGATATACCTAAGTTATTATACGAAGTATTAAATATGGTTGTTACAACCAGTGACAATTTTTTGAATGAAATTCTTATACAAACAGATGTGTATAAAAAAACGAACAATAATTTAGAAGCCGTTTGTCCTCCTATTGTTTACTCAAATATACTGAATAACACCAGCAAAAAAAGTCGTGCTCAAAATACATTATCAGTCATGATAAATCAAATGCCAGATGACGACAATAAGGCTTTTTTACAGGATATGCTTGGACTATACGAAGCCAATGATAATATAAAATTAGGGATTATTGCCATGTCTTTTGCTGAAAATTATGATACTTTAGATAACGTAATGAATAGAACAACTGATATGACACAGAAAGCTTTCTATCAATACCTAGCAGTATATGAACTACTACGATTATACGAGATTGGATATATGCACGGAGATTATCATACGGAAAATATACTCATTAACACTAATTATAAATATAATAGCTTTGAGGATAACGCATACCAAGGACGCTGTCTGATTATTGATTATGGACTTGCGTTTAAAAATAAACATTTAACAGCAAATGTCCTTAACGAACCCTCTGTGAAATTGTATGGAATTGCTCAAGAAATACACCCAACAACAAAGGCGAATGCGTACACTTGGGAATACTATAGCTGGATATTAAAATTTTTAAATTCAGAAACACAACTGAATTCGGAGTACAGTCTACTCAAAGAAAATATAGATAGTTTTCAAGAAGAGATGATAACAAAAGTAAATGAAAACTATCCGGGTATTGTAGAACGTATTCGCACTATAAATAGTTCAAAATATAGAGGTAGTATATTAAAGGGTGGACGAACAATAGTTGATGCTATGCCCAATATGAATATAGATATGGGACAGATGAATGGCGCAATACAAGATGATGTCATGAATATAAAGAATACTGTAAAGAGTAATTTAAAGAATAATGTGAAGAAACCTACCGTTATGGAACGTGTGTTTAGTGTCAAACCGGAACCGTTAACGACTGCTGAATTTGAAAACATATTTAACCCGTCTAAGATGGATATGAATGATCTAGTCGATAAATATGAGAATACGCTACAAGAAGGTATTATCGTATTAGATAGTGATGTGTCAATTGGTGGTAGAAAAAGAAAATCATCCAAAAAAAGGAAAACGACCAAAAAAAGAAAGTCAACCAAAAAAAGAAAATCATCTAAAAAAAGGAAAACGACCAAAAAATAAAGCACTCATACTAATTCTAATTGGAGTTAAAATACTTATTTCGTAACTCGAATACTTCTTTGTCAGGTATTTCATTTTCTAAAAAATAATCAAGGTCCTTATCTTTTAACATTTGAATAATAAAATACAAGCAATACATTCCACATTCTGAGTCGGTTCTTTGGTGTTCGCGCGTATTCATATGTACGTTAAAATCTATACCTATTTGCTTACCTTGGTTTTTTATCATATCTATTAATTTAACAACTTGTTTGGGTGGTTCATCTCCATTACTATCAAAATAAACAATGACCTTCTTTTTTATATTTACAAACATTGATATCCAATGTTCTCCATCTTTATAATGCGGGTCTGTATTCAACACAATACCTATTTTATTCTTGTTTCTTTTAATTAAATCGCTCAAATTTAAATTACATAATTCTTCCCACACGCATTCTCCGTATATTTTATGATAATCAAAATCAATCGGTGATGGACCTAAAAATTCGAAACACTTGTAATATTTTTCATATTGCTTCATTACAGCTACTATATCCAAACTACTTAACCATTCATTGGGTTTTCTTTTCCAGTCAGATGGTGAATTTGGTGCAAAAGTATAATTTAATAATTCACTATCTACATTTCCCTCCATAAATTTACTTCGTAACCAACACGACTCGCGATCGCAACTATCGGACATTTTTTCCTTTAATTCCATCCATATCTCTTTGGGTTCATTGGTGGATATTTTATCACGTTCGTGTCTGGCATTCCAATAATTTTTCATTTTAAACAACGCATCATTCGTATAACATGAAAAACTACTCTTATTTGGATTTGGGCTACAGTTTACCTTTTTATAGGATTGTTTGTTATCCATGGTAGTAATTTTAGTGCTTAAGCGTCTCGTATTTTTAGTTCGCTTACCACCTTTTAAATTACGATGTGTTGTTTTTTTACTAGACGTGTGTAATTTCATTCTTTGGGTCTTCATAAATATTATTTATATTTTTCTTTTTTATTATTCCTTTTGTTTTATGTTGGCTTGTTTTTATATTTATGTTTTCTCTCGTTGGCAAAATTTTCTGCTTAGATGTATCGACTGATTTTATTACAAATGTATCTAAAGTGACCTTTTTTACCTCTGGTGGTTTACTGAATAAGTAATCGTATTTAGTATAAGTTAAATTGTCGCTTATATCATTAGTATTATTAGTATCATTAGTATTATTAGTATCATTAGTATTATTAGTATCATTAGTATTATTAGTATGATTGGTATCATTAGTATCATTAGTATCATTAGTTTCATTATTCACGGTTTGGTTGTTATCCGTATACTTTTCCTGAATTATATCTTTCTTGTCTAAAAAACTGAAATAATTAATACACGACCTTACATAAGTATTAAAGCTAGTATTTACATATCTCTCTACATCTTCTTCGTCATCACTCCTAAATAATCTCTTTGTTAAATCTAATATACGTTTTTTATAGAATTTTTTGTTCGCCTTTAATTTTTTATCATTTACCATTTCCGATTTTTTTAAAATGCTAACATATTGTGATTTATTCGCAAAATAAGCCAATGTTATATTGTCTATTTCGCTCATTGAGTTCTTATCTGCGTATGTAGTATTTACCATCGGATTGTTGTTCTTATTAAATATTGATGTTGTAGCTGCGTATGATTTTGTAGCTGCGTTTGATGTTGCTGTATTCATTGAAATATCCATTTACATATTTCAACGAATATATATTTTATATTTTACCTAATCACTTGAGCAATCTTTTAGTTGATATCTTGTATGATTATTAAATAAACTATTACCTAAATTATGAACATTTGGATTAAATGGTGCTAAATCAGGCTTCTCAAATAACATTGGGTGTGTTTGCTTTTGAGGGGTATAATCAATCGTTGTCTGATACAAATCACTTGTAGATGAAGGAACAAACTCAGATTGTTCGCATTTTTGTAATGCGAAAAATTGGTTTCTTAATTTTGATTCAGTATTAACATTGTTTGAAAATCCGCTCCAAGGAGCTTGTGCGTTTCCAGGATTAAATACTCCTGTCGTAGAATAAGGTGTATATGAATTTAAATTTGTTGTTGTTTTTTTATACTGGTCTAATATGGGCATATATCCATATTTTGTAGACGACGGGCGTATACTGTATTGCGGTTGTAACGCCTTTGATGGAATGTTTCTATCAGATATTCTATTGTTTATCTCATCTACTCTTCCGTGATTACACGTATATAATCCATCTATAACTCCATACATTTTACTCATTATTATACTATTCGAATATTATATTTTAGAAAAAACCTAAAGGTTAGAACATATACTTCTTATTCGAGTATGTGTGGAATTTTTGCGTTGCTCACTGCGCTAAATACTGCCGATTTTTCAGATGTATATTCATCCATTGAAACATTCTTTCTAAACGGTCAGTCGCGTGGGCCAGAATTTTCTACAATGGAACATTTTAACAATAACTTGTATCTTGGGTTTCACCGTTTGGCTATTAATGGTCTCGATAAAAAATCAAACCAACCTATTTGTATTAAAAATGAAGATAACACTGGTTCAGGTATTTATCTAATTTGTAATGGTGAAATATATAATTATAAAACTATTTATAACATGTTGGGAGTTACACCCAATACTAACTCTGATTGCGAAAGTATTATTCATTTATATAAAAAATATGGCATCAAGTATACTCTAGAAAATTTAGATGGTGTGTTTGCATTTGTATTATACGACTCCAATATTGATACTGTCTTTGTTGCTAGAGACCCTTTTGGAGTTAGACCATTGTATTATGGTGAAACTGAAAATAAACATATTGTCTTTTCGTCTTTATTAAAACAAGTATCTGGACTGTGTGACAAATGTGACAATTTCAAAGCAGGGACTTATATGGCTTATTCTATAAATAAGACCGGTTATCATATAACTATTCCACAAACAGTGTATTCTTCCTTTAATTATAATCATAAGATGGTATTGTCTAGTCTATCTATTAACAACAACTATATGCAAAAATATTATGATGTCATTTATTCCAACTTGGTCGAGGCTGTAAAAAAACGAGTAATCACAATGGAGCGAAATTTAGCGTGTTTACTTTCGGGAGGATTAGATAGCAGTTTAATATCTGCTATCGTATCTAAATTTGTCCCTAAAGGTCAGTTACAAACATATAGCATTGGTATGTCAGGTGGTTCTGATTTAAAATTTGCTAAAATGGTTTCCGAACATATTCATTCTAAGCATACCGAAATTATATTGACAGAAGACGAGTTTTTTTCTGCTATACCTAAAGTTATCTATAATATTGAAAGCTATGATACAACCACGGTTCGTGCTAGTGTGGGCAATTATCTTGTTGCTAAATATATTTCGGAAATGAGTGATGCCAAGGTCATTTTTAACGGTGACGGGTCAGACGAATTAACCGGCGGATATATGTATTTTCATAATTGCCCGAGTGATATAGAATTTGATTATGAATGTAAACGATTATTGTCAAATTTACAATATTATGATGTATTACGAAGCGACCGTTGTATTTCATGCCATGGTCTAGAACCGAGAACACCCTTTTTAGATAGAACGTTTGTCCATGAATATTTGGCTTTGCCTATTAGTATTAGAAATCATAATAATAATAATAATATTGAAAAGTATTTACTAAGACAATCGGTTAATGTCATGGACCCGAACCTTCTTCCGTCAAAGGTGTTATGGAGGACTAAGGAAGCTTTTAGTGATGGGGTTAGTTCTCAAGAAAACTCTTGGTATGAAATTATTCAATCTAAGTTAGATAATAAATATACAAATGAAGAATTTACACAGAAATGTAGTCAATACATAATCAATCCACCCACTACAAAAGAGCAATTATATTATAGAGAAATATTCGAAACTCATTATCCTCAACAAGCCCATGTTATACCGGCTTACTGGATGCCCAGATATTGTGACGCAACTGATTCAAGTGCACGTCACTTAGCTATCTACAAGAAAAAAAATGAGATTACCACACATAAACCGCGTAGCACTCTTACAATTGATGTAGATTTTTTAGATTGAACAAACAAGAAACCTAACGAACCCGACCGACAATAACTATACAAATAAAAATTATTTACTCGTATAGTTTATAGACAAATGTATTTACACCAACAAATCTTTTACGTTGCTTTGTATCTTTCTTATATATTGTATATATTTGCTTACTTTCGTATAGGTATATACGACCCTAAATATTTAGGTATGTTAGATACTTATATGAAAACATATATTGCTTTGTTTTTATTAATCCGATTTAACCCGTTTGTTAAACCGCAATTTACTGAATTTGACAGAACAGTCGTATTTTCTTCAGCTATCTTTTTATTAACAACCACTGTTTTTGCCCAATTATCCGACAAATTGGACTTTTTAGAATTGGTAAAAATATTTAGAATTGTCCGATAAAATATTAGTAGTCATTGTATTATGTATTATGTAATCGCATTCACACTCGACGTTTAACTGTATGGTTCCTACGAGTTTTCTTTTTACGTTTCATTGTCCGGTTTGTCTTTTCATAAAAAAACTCATTTAAATGCTGTAGCATTCGCTTCCCTATGATTTCATCTATTTCCTGTTCAGAAGATGATTTTTCATTAATATTGTAATTATATTTTTTAAATTCATGTTTTATGGAATTTGTAAACATATCTTTATTACTAATATTTTGCCCTAGATTTGAATTTAGAAATACATTGATCATTTTATCAATAGTTAATTGATGTTTGTATGGCTTTACGTGTATATAATAAACGTTATCTGTTTCCATACCTGAATGATATACATCATCAATAAAACATACTTCTATATTATCTGGTAATTTAGTACAGCTTATAAAATCATCCATAGTTTTATCATGTGTTGTTCTCCCCAATTCAACTTGCTTGCCTCTAACTTTGAAAGCAGCAATTATTTTATCAAACAATTTATACGCTATCTTCTTCTCAAAGTGTGTTTTAATATTTGATGCCCATTCTGGGTCTCCTTGATTATTGGTATAAATCATAACTTTGTAACATTTATTTTCGTCTTTTTTACTTTTTAAGTATCGTAATATGTTTACTATATTTGGACGTAAAAATTCTGGATACAGATCTAACAATTCGTCGAATTTTGTATTACTATATTCAGTATTTTTGAAATGCTTATTTAAACAGTCACAAAATATTCCAAATTCTGTAAAATAGCCCAATGTTTCATCCAAATCAAAAACAACTATTCTTACTGAGTTTTTAATCATTTATATTATATATATTAAACTATTATAAAAAATCTCACCAAATAATATACTAGGTCTCATATGGAATTATCCTCAACAGAATATAAAAAAATTGCTCAGTTTTATGATATTCCTAAACCTAGTAATAAATCATATAAGGATATTGCTGAACACATATTAGCAGGTAAATTATGTAAATGTATTAAAAAGGTTCAGTCTAGACGACAAATACCAGAAAAGGCTGCCATAGGCGTTTGTAGAGAGAGTATCTTTACGAATAGAGGTCTTGATTTTTATACTTTTAAATGTAAAAAAGGACCGAAATTACTTTCCAAAAAAGGGACACAAAAAATATTGAAGAAGTTTAGAAAAAAAATCGGTTTTAATAAGACAAAACGAAAAAAAAATATACCTTCAAATGTGTAACATGTAACACAAATATAATAAAAAGATATAAATATTTTTTATTATATATCTTATCGTAATGGATAATGAACGACAACACAATCAAGAAAAACAACACAAGCAATAAAAATAACAAAAGTAAGACACACGACACAAACAATAAACGCAAGATTGGTCCCATAGACCTTTTTTATGATACTATGTATACGGCAAATACGGTAAATAAAATAACAAAAATACATGATGATATTAGATACAGATGTATCTGTCATAATTGTAAATGTTCAACAGTTGATACACAGATAGTAGTTCAAGACACCTATCATCCTACATTTGTTGTTCAGCGTAAAAATTATTGTTTACAATGTTGGATAATGAAAGTATCAACAAACTCAACAAAGGTATAGTGATAGAATATTTATTTGTCTAGGTAATCCAACGCACATAATATAGTTTTTTCTTGATCGGTTAACTTTTGAAATATAAAACAATCGTCGATTTTTATTTTGAACCGTTTATTCATGAAATTTTTACACAATACATATATACCATCTTCTTGTAATTGTATATCAATTATTACGCCTCCATTGGTCAAACAAATATTTTCTGGATTTCTTAAGTTTATCCACCGTATATATCTGCCATACTGTATATTTGTCAAATCATCCACAAAACGATACTCTTTTAATTTCAAATGATAAGCCTTTAATTTCTCTCTTGGTAATTGTAACTGTTGTAGACAATCATTCTTAGCCGCCTTTATCTTTCTAGTAGATAGATTTTCAATACCGGTATTGTTTTCATTATCCAATGATTTGATTAAATATTCTTGGTCCACTCTAGGCATATATTAATAACAATATTTATTTTTATCTTGTTTTCTATGTGTATTTTTACTGTAATCCAAAACCAAAAATGCATTACTCCGTTTTTATCCTCAGTTTTTATCCTCAGTTTTTATCCTCAGTTTTTATCCTCGTTTTTTGACATATGTATATTCCAAACGTGGATTTCTTTGTTTTTGGACATGACTATATACATTAAAAATACGTCTACATGACCAAGCCATGTTTATTACATTTAATATTCACTATTTTCCATGTAGTGGTCCCCTACATATGTAGGGAGGTTTTATCGACTGAAAAAAAGACACTGTCTTTGATGAATGTAGACAAGTCGTTTTTTTCGTGTTTTTCAATTTGATTTTCGATTTTAAAAAATTACACACAGTATTTTTGTGTGTTTTTTTTATTTTTGAAAATAGGATTGGAAAAAGCATGAAAATGCGTTTTAGAGCATAATGCTCTCATTTCCATTTTGGAAAAAAAATGTTTGTTACGATAGTTTTTTGGCTTTTTGTGTTTTTATGCACAAGTATTTAGGCGATTTTTGTGTCATCCTAATGTAAGGATGACAATGGATTACAATTATGCGACAAAAATATCAAACATTTATCGTTGTGATAATTGTGATTATAAATGCTGTAAATATAGCGACTATAACAAACATATACTAACACGTAAACATCTGATGGATGACACTGGAGTTACGGCGGATGACGCTGTTTATCGCCAACCAGATAAACTATTTGAATGTGATTGTGGCAACAAATACAAATATCGTCAAGGACTACATAAACATAAAAAAATCTGTCACTCTAATAAAGGAGTAAATACAAACCCATCAACACAGTCTACACAGTCTACACAGTCTATACAGTCTATACAGTCTATACAGTCTATACAGTCTATACAGTCTATACAGTCTATACAGTCTACAACAGTTGAAGATAATGGTTTTCAAATAGATAAAGAAATGTTGATAAAAATGCTCTTGAGTAACCAAGATGTAATGAAAACAATGATATTGAAGAACCAAGATGTAATGGAAAAGATGATGGAAATAATACCATGTCTAGGCAATCAGGTTCATACAAACAGTCATAATACTACTAACAATCAGTTTAATATTCAAATGTTTTTGAATGAGCATTGTAAGAATGCTATGAATTTGAAGGATTTTATAGAAACATTGCCTATAACAGCAGCAACATACGATAGCACGATAGAAAATGGCTTGACAAAAACAATAACGAATATGATAACCAATGGTCTAAGTAAGCTAGATATATTAGAAAGACCAATACATTGTACTGATGCTACAAGAAAAACGCTCTACGTAAAGGAAGCGAATATATGGGAAAAAGATACCGAATTGCTCAAGGTAGTATCCGGTATAACGACACTGATAAGAAAGAAAAGAACATTGATTAGTAGATGGAAAGAAGCAAATGAAGGATGGGATACCATAGAGAGAAAACAAATAAAATTTACAGAACTGGTTTGTAATATAATGACAGACATAGAATATGATGAAAAGGAGACGGGAAAGATTGTCCGTTCAATAAGTAAAACCGTGTACTTGGATAGTGAAGATAAGAAAAAGTATTTGTGTTAGTAAAGTATTTAGTCGTTCGTTGTATTACATCATCATTTAGGCCAAATCAATATTATATTCTCTATAATGTATAGAATGGCTAAATCTTATCGCAATCGTAAATATTCCACAACAACGAGAAAGAGAACGAGAACGAGAACAAGAACGAGAACAAGAACGAGAACAAGAACAAGAAGTAGACGTGGCGGAAATGAAATAATACGAGGTATTTCTACACCAACCATGTATAGTAATAATTTTGGTTCTACCAACGCAATTGAAGCAGCTAAGCGTTCTAATCAAGGAATACCAAATGCGAATCCGTTTGGTAGTCAAGCGCTTATTTCTACTACATTGCCTACCATGTCCAAACAGTAACATATATTACAGTGAAATATCATAGTATGAAATATTTATCTTTCGTAATAGTAGTATCATGACAGGGCCTATCTTATGGATGATTTGTATTGGAGGAGCATTATCGGTTGCGTGTATTCTTTATTTGTCCTATTGTGAAATTACAAGATGTATAAATCGTTGTGTGCCTACACAAACACAACCACTGTATAGGGCGGAAATATGATATCATTGTAACAACATGTAGTATCCTTGTTTCTATACGATGTAAATATCAATAATAATATTACTTTCTAAATAATACTATTATTTTGTTATGCTAAGTTGGTTTACTACTTGTTCAAACAATTACATATTTGAATGTTTAGAATGACGAACCAAATCCTCCACCAAAAAAGTCATTCGCAGCCATAGGCTCCATAGCTTCCATCATGCCACCTGGGCTAGCAGCACCACCTAAGTGTGTTTCTGGTCCCGCATACATATTGTTAAAGTTTGGTGTTTGTGGGATGGAATATTCGTTTGATTGGCTCTTCATGTTTGTCATTTGGGGTTGTAATTGGTTAGGTAATTCAGCAATTGATGTTGTCGATGGCATTGTATTGGTATGAGCATATTGTTGAGATAATGGCTGTGTAACACGAACTTGTCCTTGACCTTGGCCTTGTTTTTGTTGAGATTTTCCACCATGCGATGATGTTTGTCCTTCATATAAATCCCATAATCTGTCTACCAATATTTGTACCTTTTCACCAAGCTTTGTTTGCATGGTGATTGAAATCAATAATAAAGCAGGAATAATGTTGAATACGTTAACATCCCCGTATTTGAAACCACTATAAGTGGGGATATATTCTATTATTTTATGAATAAAATAAAGAGCCATGAACATTAATACTACCTGCCCAATAACTTCCACCAAAATGACTAAACTTCCTTTGTCCTCTTCGGCTTCGGGAATATAATTTTTTATAATTTTTAATAAAATTACAATGGGAATTATTGCTAAAACAGAATACTGAATAATATTTAACAATAGGCTTTTTTGGTCTTCGTCGAATGGAAATACTGTTTTTATAAATCCATCCTCATTTATTCCTGTATTTTTTTCAAGTCTATCCATATGATTTATAATAAGATTTAAATTATTTACACCCTTGGTAATTTAAAACGCCGTTTTTTTGAAACAATATAATAAAAATTATATAAATATTTTTTATTACACCCTTCAATGGTGTAAATGATTATACGATTGAAGATTTTTGTGTTCGCGATTACCAACATCACTCGCAAATAAAGGGTTCAATGAGAGCATAAATAGTTATTTAGTGTTAGACTTACATGAGATACGAGTACCTTTGTTGGGGTCGATATAATTTTTATTATCCAAGTATTTCCATTTGTTATCATACATGTAGTAAAACACGTCATAACTGTGGCGAAAATACTGTGTATATGGGGTCATGGTGAATATCGGTCTACCAGAACCATACATAATTTCTATTTGTTTTTGTCGCCAGATATTCTGTTTTTCTTGAGAAGTGAGAAATCCGTTCTTTATCATAATATATTTAGCAAATAAAAATAAAAATAAATAAACTAAATAATTGTTTTAGGAAAATGCGATTAGAATACCCTTTTTTAGTATAAATTATATTTAAAATGAGTTCTAGTTCATCAATCGCAGCAGCAAGACGTAGACGAGCAGGTGGTGTAGGAGGTCCTGCTCCTACTCCTAATACATCCAACGTATCGGCACAAGGACACCCATCGTCACAACAACAAACACCATCTGCTCCAATAAACCCACTTATGCTTCTTCAGCAACATCATATTAAGATTAATGCCATGGAGCAAATGTTAAACGAGATATCTTTAAAACAGAGTGTACTTAACGTAAACTCTACAAACAGTTCGAGTAATAACGTAAAATCATCCCCGTCTCAACCTGATTTAAACCTTAATGAGTTGAGTGATTTAATAATGAATAAAGTGGAGGGACAATTAGATTTAAAAGCTTTTTATGAAAATGACGAAAGATTAATGAATGAGATTGAAGAACTAAAGACGATGGTTAAGTCGCAGCAAATGGTCATCAATGGACTCAACAATACATTATATATTATACTCGGTAACCTAAAAATGTCACCTTTATCTGAAACTCTTACAGATGCTGATGCTGGAGACGATGCTGATGCTGAAGACGATACTGATATGGATAAACATAATCAAACTGTTCCTACCTTTCCCAAATCTGTTGTAACAGATGAAGCAAACAAATCAATAAAAGAATTCATAGCAGATACATTAGGTAAAAAGTCGGATGTAACTGAGTATGACAGTAAGAATTCAATAACATTCGAAGGAAGTCTCCAAGCATAAATCAATGATTGATGAGTAAAACGAGAGAAAATATTGTATAAAAATAAATTAGTATGAAAACACTTTTTTCACTATTAATATTTTGTATTGTTCTATTTGTTTATATTCATGTGAATTTTCATTTGAAAGTAAGTGATGATTTAGAAGTTTATGAAATTGACCAACCATCAAAAGATAAATTAGAAGAGATATGTGATTTGAGACAACCTGTGATATTTGATTATAACGTAAGTGGATTGATCAATGAGTGTAATATAGAACATATTGGAAAACATTTCGGGGCATTTGATATTAAAGTAAGAAATGTCAAGGAATATGATGATGTAGGCGAATTGTACTTGCCACTCACTCTAAATACCGCTTTGGATATATTTAGGAAAGACGGTGAAGAGAGATTTATAAGTGAAAATAATACCGAATTTCTAGAAGAAACGAGCATTATCAAAACCCTTAGATATAATGACAATTTTCTACGTCCATATTCAGTGAGTAATTGTACATATGATTTCATGTTTTCGTCGAATAATACGAGAACACCACTCAAATACGAATTAAATTATCGAAACTATTTTTTGGTAACACAAGGAAATGTAAAACTCAAGCTTATTCCACCAAAATCATCTAAATATTTATACACTATAAAGGATTATGATAATTTTGAATTTCTCTCTCCTGTTAATCCATGGAACGTTCAGTCACAATTTAAACCAGACTTTGATAAACTAAAAACATTGGAAGTATCACTGTCGGTTGGCCAGATTATTTATATACCTGCCTATTGGTGGTATAGTTTCGAGTTTAGTGAACATACTAGTATATGTGTATTTAAATATAGGACGTACATGAATAATATAGCTATTTCTAACCATCTTCTTGTAAATTTACTTCAGAGCCAAAATGTTAAAAGGGATACGGTTAAGAAAAAAGAAACTAACAAGGGTATCGTAAAAGACAAAGACAAAGACAAAGACAAAGATAAAGACAAAGACAAAGACAAAGACAAAGACAAAGACAAAGAAGTTCTAAATGATGCGCATGTTATTACAGATGTGGCTACCAGTATATCTGTAGACTAAAACTAAAAATTGAATTAATTAAATAATATGTAATCATATACATATTATTACACAAGGTGACTATGTCATACAAAATATTGATAGAAGACCGTAATTATACGGAGTGGAACTTGTATGACGCAACCTCTTTACAAGAGGTTGATAAAATTACCATTGAACCAGCAACATTAAAGTTGTTCTCTGGAGATACATTTGACTATGATAGTTCCAATGTTTCAATACTTCATTCGTGTGTACGGTCTATGCCGTGTATTCCGGGGATAATGATGGTGAAAGACGGCAAAACATTTGGAAAAACAGGTAAAAATAATAACGAGAAATATCTATATAAGTGTATACCAGATGATAAGCGTTTTCCAACCTTTACAGTACCCTATGCGTTAAAATTAGGATTTTCCAAGAACATTGATAACAAATACATTGTATTTCGTTTTGATAATTGGACTGGTAAACACCCACAAGGCACCATCGTAAGTGTGCTAGGTGATGTGGATATCCTTTCTAATTATTATGAATATCAGTTATACTGTAAAAGTCTATACGCATCTATTCAAAATTTTAATAAAGCGGCGTCAGATGCCCTAAAACAAAAAACAGAACCAGAATTTATTTCTTCCATGATTGAAAAATATGGACTTGTAAATAGAACACATGAACCAGTATTTAGTATTGACTCAAAAGAAACAACCGATTATGATGACGCGTTTAGTATTATTCCATGGGGCGACGACGGGTATAAGATAAGTATTTATATTGCGAATGTGCCATTATGGATGGAAGAGCTTGAATTGTGGAATTCATTTTCAGACAGAATTTCAACTATTTATTTGCCAGATAGAAAACGTCCAATGATGCCACTAACATTATCAAACTGTGTATGTAGCTTATGCGAGCAAGTCGTTCGTCTAGCGTTTGCTATAGATATTATTGTAAAAAACAACGAGATTATAGGGTACACGTTCCAAAATACATATATCAATGTTTATAAAAATCATACATACGAAAGCAAAGAATTAAAAGAGGATGACAATTACAAAAAGATATTTGACGCAGTAGATAAATTGTCACATGTTTATAAATATTCGTCTAAAATTAGATCTAGTTACGATTTGGTTAGTTATTTGATGATTTTAATGAATTATTATACCGCTCTCGAAATGATAAAATATAATAACGGTATTTATCGTTCGGTCAATTTTAATAGTAAAACCGAAGACCAGATTACTTTACCGGAAGATGTAAATAATTTCTTGAAAATATGGAATAGTTCATGTGGTCAATATGATTTATACGACAATCGGAAATGTCATGAAATGTTGCATTTAGAAACATATATCCATTGCACTTCCCCAATTAGGCGCTTGGTAGATTTGTTAAATATGGCACGGTTACAACAAAATTTGCGTCTTGTGAATTACTCTCTTGTGTTTGAAAACTTTGAAAAACACTGGACCGGACGGTTGGAATATATTAATACTACAATGCGATCTATTCGTAAAATACAAAGTGATTGTTCTTTACTTGAAATGTGTACGAATAGACCATATATATGTGAAAAAGAATATGATGGATATATATTTGATAAGATTACTCGTAATGACGGTCTATTTCAATATATAGTTTATCTGGCAGAAGTTAAAACAGTATCACGCATAACATCTAGATATGAACTAACTGATTTTAATAAATATAAATTTAGAATATTCATATTTAATGACGAGGCCTCATTAAAAAAAAAGGTAAGGTTACATATCATAATGTAGTGTAGCGTAGTAGTGTAGCTTAGTATAGTGTAAATACATATCAATAATATTACGATTGTATCACATATCACAATCGGCGTAGTAATGTTCAATATTTTTTATGTATTACAGGTATATGGAGATATATCTGGAAAACCCGACCGAATTTTATGTAAAAAAGAATGTGAGCCATCGAGAATATTTTATTCAAAAATACGTATATCAGTTAGGAATTGTGAATGTTCCCGAAATTATAACGTATGATGAAAACACAAATACAATGGTTATGAGAAATGTAGGCAAAGACAACATATCCAATATATACGGCGAAAATGCCACAGATGTTCCTGACGAAATTTTCGACCAAGTTGTAAAAATAGTTCGAAAACTAGTATTACATGGTATCAAGTATCCTGACTTAACCGGATATAATTTTGTTGAAGGATCAAAACAAAAAATATGGATTATAGATTTTGAACATGCCACTTTGAAGACACCTGAACAAATTGTCAATAATGAACATATTAGAAGTATATGTAATGGCTGTAAAGAATGGAATCCGGATTTTAGGTAGACATATAAATAATTATGCTATTTTAGTCTATACATACAGTGATTGATTTGTAGCAATAAACTTTAGTGTTAATTCAGGAATTTGAGTTAATTTATGAAGCAGTTCGACATTTCCTATGAATTCAGCTACACCTTTGAGCTCATTCACCATATTGTTTATTTTTAAGATTGCTTTAATAAATTCTCCTGGAAATATTTCATACTCATATTCGCATGTTTGAATAATAGTCTTACATGTGTTTTCATCTTCACTTTCGCACCAATTTAGTATAGGATTTACTAATTCAAACAAATAATTTAAATTAGCATTTGTTTGTATTCCATGTCGTATTTCTTCATTGGCATAATCATCGTATATATTAATTAACGACTCAAGTAATCCATTAAATATAGGGTTGGCAGATAAATTGGAAACAAAATGTATCTTTTTTTCGTCCTTTACTCGAATATTCGAGAAACAGCTTAATAATGCCGCTATTTCATAAGCGCTATAGTTTATTAGATAATCATTTTTTATAAGAAAGTCAGTGAATGCTAAGCAATGTGTTTCTTGAATGTAAGTGGCTATTCTACCCTTTTCTTGAAGAACTATTGGTTGATTGTTTGTATTATTATCCGTTTTAATCACATCTGTCACATCTGTCACATCTGTCACATTCTCTTCATTATTATGTGTTACTGTAGCATAGTCAAAATGCTGAAGGAAATTTATAACGGTATTAAAACTACTCTGAAAATGTTGTTTTAATGTTATTATATACTCTTCGTTTTCCCTAACCTCGTCTTTTAATGCGAGCAATGATTTATATTGTTCTATCAGGGTTTTAATTTGTTTACTGCTATTTTCGAAATCTTCTATTGTCCGTTGAATTTGTTTTCTAGTCTTTTGCTTAGACGTTTTGATTTCTTCTAGTAAATTTAAATAATTATCGAACTTCTCGACATTATCAAGTATAAATGTATAGCTAGGGCTTTTCTTTTTCGTATCTAGCTCATTGTTAAGTTTCACTATAATATTATTTACCGTCTGTATAGTTCGCTGTATCTCACTATTTGACATGCTCTTTCCAGCAAAATCTATCGTGTTATTATTAAATTGTAGGAAATTAAGCACCAAGTTGTATGAAATAGAGAATTTAGACACTAATGTTTGTGGGTTTCCGTTGACCATTTGTTCATATTCGTTGCTATATGGTAATTGAAACATGTTATTCAAATGAATAACGTGTCCAATTGTATCTAATCCACGTCTCCCTGCCCTACCAGCCATTTGCGTGTATTCATGTGGATATAACATACGCATAGATGAGCCGTTGAATTTATCGAAACCTGTAAATAACACTGTCTTAGTAGGCATGTTAATACCAACTGCAAATGTTTCAGTGGCAAATAACAGTTTTACATACCCTTTGGCAAACAGCAACTCAATCATCTCCCGGAAGATAGGCATAATACCTGAATGATGAATAGCTACGCCTTTTTCCAGCATCTTGATGATCATTTCGAATTCTGGTAAATTAACATATTCCTTAAAATTAGGTAATTTTCTCAATGTATTTTCACATTCACGACGCATAATAGATGGCAAATGTGCCTCATCTTCCGTAAACAAACTCATACCTATTGTTTGGGCAAACTTTTCCACCAACTTTCTTGAAAATACAAAACAGATGGCAGGCAACATACCATTGTCGTATAAATATTTCGTTACTTCGTTTAAAACATAGGATTGTGTTATGTGACAGTTATTTTTTCTGATATATTCAGTTACTTTCCTAACCTTGTCGAAATTATCTTTGTTGAAATTTGTCTTGCCGTCTTTTAATATAATGGGTTTATGTATGAATTCGTTTATATATTTGATAAATTCCTTATCTTTGATATTTTTCATAGTGCCTTGTGGAATGGAGGTATAAAAGTAATGTATTAATGGCACTACACGATGGTTCGTTGGAGCCAAATATACTATTTTTTTATGTTCTTCGGTTGTTTTTACATCTTCAATCCATTGAGCAAATATTTCTGATTTGTCAATTGTAGCAGAAAGCATAATCATTTGAACATGATTTGGCAAGAACATGATTGTTTCTTCCCATACCTTTCCTCTATCATGATCATTAATATAATGAATTTCGTCAAACACTACAGCGGCTAGTTCATTTTGAAAATCCATTTCAAATTGTAGGGGAACACTCGTATTTTCTACTTGTCCATCAACCGTCTTCTGTAGTAACGTATTACGCAATATTTCAGTAGTCATAATAAGCACATCTGCCTCTGGATTAAACTTGATATCACCAGTTAATATTCCAAACGAAATGTGCGGAAATTTCTTTGAAAATTCGTGAAATTTTTGATTGGATAATGCCTTTATAGGCGATGTATAAATAACTTTTTTTCCTTGATACACAAGGTATTCAATCGCAAATTCAGCAGGAAGTGTTTTTCCGCTTCCAGTATGCGCAGTTACTAGTATATGATTTCCTTCTACGATAGCTTGAATCGCATATTTTTGAAAGTCACTCAATGGAAATGGGAACTTGTCAAAATGTTCTTGAAACAATTCATCTTGGATAAACTCATCTTTACATATAATTACCATGTTATCTGGTGGATTAATATAGATTTGTTTATTATGTGTAATATATAATCCTTTCAATTTTTAATTATTTGTTTTATATTATATATTTATATATTGTAATTATATGCCTTGATAACGTAGTGTGTAATCGTAATACAAAATACTAACTATTCATTATTGTAAACAATATAAAGATACATCATGAATAGAACATATAATGAGTGCTATGAATACAAGTGAGACTATCTATCAAGGACGTGTTAAGTGGTTTAATAATAAGGCTGGATATGGATTTGTTACTATTATTGACGGTGTTAATGTAGGCGATAAGCTAGGAACGGATGTATTCGCTCATCATAGTGCTATTAGTGTAGATGAGGAGCAGTATAGGTATTTGGTTCAGGGTGAGTATATTGAGTTTACGTTGTCATCCGTAGAAGCAACCGCTGATTATAAGTATCAGGCATCGAGTATCAAGGGTATTAAGAGTGGTAAGCTTCTATGTGAGACGCGAAATGAGATCCGTGCTACGATGCCTACACGCGCACCTACACGCAGTCGTGGTGGTGGTCCAAGAGACGGTCACGAAAACAACAGCGAGTGGACAATGTCTACTGGTGGTAAGCCTAATACGCGTCGCCGCGATAATACTGATAGTGTTGTGGCAGATAGTAAGTAAACTGATAATATCATAATAGGAGTTACATAATACATATAACAAAGTTTATGTTGTGTGGTCCATATTTAGAATACTTAATATTTAATCGTGTATATTCATTTAAAGACACTACATCAATGTAATATACAACATGAGTAATAATATTTCTGAAAATATTCCTAATAATATTCCTGAAGATGATACGGCCAACAATATTGACAATCAGTTTTCCGCTGTTTTAAGCACATTGTCTCAGTTTAAAACTCAAATTACCGCTCTTTCTACACAACTGAAGGGTCTTGAGAAGACTGTGAAGAAGGAAATTAAACAACATAAGAAGGTGATTGTGAAGAAACAAACCAAAGGAAATAGAAAGCCTTCTGGGTTTGCTGAAGCGTCACCTATTTCAAAGGAATTGTGTGAATTTATGGGTAAGGATACCGGAGCAACTGTTGCCAGGACAGATGTCACAAAGTTTGTATGTAATTATATTAAGCAGCATTCTTTGACCAACGACGAGAACAAGCGAGAAATTAAGCCAGACAACAAATTAAAGCACCTATTAGGTACTGACAATGATACGGTTGTTACTTACTTCAATATTCAACGATTCATGAATAGACATTTTATTAAGAAGGCGGATGGTCAGTCTAAATCAATGTCAACGTCCACTACAAATGACATTACTGATGGTAAGTAACCATAATGATACGTACTCAATCTAATTCAATAGATAAAAATAATATTTTAATAATATTATTTTTACAAAACTTACACTGGTTTTCTAAATGAAACTTAAATGCTGTAATATTATAATCATCGCTTTTATGTGAGGGCATTCAGTATATATACTATGAATAAATATTTTAATAATAATAATGTTTTACAAAACTTAAATATTATAGTGTATAATTACATATCATGACTACGTTGGATTATTATATAAATCTAGACCAAATTTGTATATTTAGTAAGACAACTTGCGGATATTGTTCTAGAGCAAAACAGTTGTTAGCCAATGATTACTATTATACACCGCTTCGAGTTATAGAAATAGATAAAATTCCTGAAGGGATGGCCATTGCTAGAGAATTGAATAATAACACTGGACAAACCACTGTGCCTAATATTTTTATATACGGAAAGCATATTGGCGGGTATACAGAACTAAAAAAAATACATGATAGTGGGGAACTAACACGTATTATTCAAAATAAAAATAATATATATAGTTGTGATTATTGTGGAAAATGTTATCCCCAAAACGGTAAAAAGTGTGGTTGTTTTTTTAGAAAGTTCGACGATTGGGGGTCGCCAATTTAACACGTATAACCAATACAATCTATACAATCTATATAAAGATATTGTCCTATATAATAACAACCATGAACAATGATACGCAAATTATTAGAACGCATACTTACTGGATGACTACAAAGGAATATAAAAAATGGTCCAAAAATAGACCAGATAATATTCAAGTCGACGTAAAATCTAAATCTAAATCTAATAATAATAACGTAGTAACGCGAACACATATTCATTTTGTATAAAAATTGATTATTGTTTATTACTGTATAATTGTAATACAGTAATAAAATGAAGAAGGAGTTATTTAATGGCATCGAGGTGGTTGTGGGGCAAAACGCATATGAAAACTGGAATATGATTAATTTCGACAGTGATTTTATTTGGCTTCATTTGGATTCATTTCCATCCTGTCATGTAATTATTAAAGATAATGAACCGGATATTGATACATTAATGTTTGCTGCTGAATTATGTAAAGAAAATACAAAATATCGAGATTTGAGAAATTTGAAGGTGTGTTATACCAAATGTAATAATTTAAAAAAAGGACCAGATGTTGGTAGTGTCATCTATAAAAGTAAGCGTCAAGTAAAGACAATCAAAGTATAGGTTATCGTTTTATTTGTAATTATAATGTATAACGTAAAAAATTGAAATACTATTGTTTTGTTTTTTATATGTAACCTGTGTGGAAATACGTATAAATGATGAGTGGGCCTTATAGTATGGACGATATAGATGAATATTTGAACAAAATACAAGAACAACAAGAAATATACGAGTTTATAGATAAGGGAATATACCCCCGACGGTTACAATTGAAACAAGTAACCAAATATATTCCTCCGCTGGATGAAGACCCGATATACTACGACGACCATTGTATTACGAATGCGATAGACGATTATTGTGGATCTACTATTCACGTGGAACTTGACAATATGAAACACATGCTATGTAAAATAGAAAAGGAAATTCAATATACAATGGAGAGAGAAAATAGCATAATAAATGACGCGGTCACTCCACCAACAATAAATACAGACAATAAAAAGGGTAATGATAATTGTCCCGTGTGTGTGGAACATATCAACGAAAGAAACTATGTTGTTCCAAACTGCGGACACAAAATATGTATAAATTGCTTTGTAACAAATTTCACACTCAATCATGATAAACCATGTGGTAAAAATTGTAGTTTATGTAGGGAAAAAATAGTATAGCTTAGGTGGGAAATGAAACCAATTACAGGTAGTTGTAAATAGTTTTGTAAGCAGGAATATCTTTATTCTTGATAATACGAGATAAACGGGAGCAGATGTCGTGTATCTGAGAAGCCGGAAGCTTGCTGTTGATAATCTTTGCCATGATATTATTTGGGTTAAGTGTTTCACACATGAGATTATTAATCATCATTTTTTCATGTTTGTCTAACAGAACGTTATAGAGGGTTTCTCCATTATAAGGAATAAACGTAACATTTTCGCATAAGTTAACCAAGTCTTTGGCTTTGTACATCTTACCTTTATATGAAACACGATGGTCTTCACTAATATGAGTAATGGAAGAGGGTACATTATCTCCTAAAGCATTTTTTTCAATTGAAACAATCGTAGGATGTAACGGTTTGGTTTGAGTAATGGCGACGATTTTGTTACCGCTAATTGTATGAACATCTGTATCAATTAAATCGATGGCAATATCGCCTTGGTCCGTAGTGACCGGTGTGCCAGCCGGAAAACAAATAGGTACTGGTAATACTGATCTTGTCACCAATAAAAAATTAACTATGATAGAATTTTCATCCAGTAGAATATACATATTGTTTGCGTTTGCCCACCTATTGGAACCATATATTCTGGTTACGATAGTATCTAATGCTCCTTTGGTTTGTTCTGTCCAGATAGTGGTATTACTAAAATCAGCTGCTGGAATTACAATAGTAGCTGTAAATTTTACCACTAAATTAGCGGGCTGATTTAATGTATTATTTATTATGCGAACCCTGCTGGTGGTATCGGCCAACGAAATACCTACTATATTAAACAATTGTATAAAGGAGGAGTCAAGAATAACACTGGCTGTGACTTCTTGTATAACATATTCTAGAGATTTCGGCTGATTAAAATAGGTTCTTATGGACGGTGTATTATCAACACCATCGCCACTAAAGCGTATTGTGAATGCGTTTAGAAACATGTTTGTTACGTTAACATTGATATTAACTACCCAAAACCTAATATTTTGATTAAATAATGTGGCTTCCTTAAACATTTCACTCATATTCGTAACTCGGATAACGTTCCATCTACCAATGTCTTGATTAAAACGGACCGCGGCATTAAACATCTCGCCCATATCTGTAACTTTAGAAGTGTCCCAACTCGTATTTTCATTGACTTGACCTATATTAACGGTTATTGTGTTGATATTCTGATTAAACTCTGAGGCGCCTGAAAACATACTACTCATATTAGTAACATTTGAAGTATTCCATCCTCCAATATATTGATTAAACGTGGAAGCACCTGAAAACATATTACTCATACTTGTAACCTTTGATGTGTGCCATCCTCCAATATATTGATTAAACATGGAAGCACCTGAAAACATATTACTCATATTCGTAATATTGGAAGTGTTCCACGACCCAATGTTTTGATTAAATGCTGACGCTCTATTAAACATATTACTCATGTTAGTAACATTAGAAGTATCCCATCCACTGATGTCATCATTAAACGATGGCTGATTAAGAAATAACTCACTCATGTCAGTAATCAATGAAGTCGACCATGTGCTAATAGAAGAATACGTAGTATTAGCTTGTTCGTTATCAGTGATCCAAAGATTGACTGCTGTTTGTAGTTCGTCCTTGGTTCTAGGTTGGAACAGATTAAAAAATGCCTCTACAATGGGTGTATCTGCGTAACCACTAATACCATTGTATCTAGTGTCTAGTCCGGAAGCATTTGCGAACATATTGTCTGTAGAACTAGAACTATTTACTATCCAATACCGAATTTCGTGGCTAAATGCTGACGCTCCGTTGAACATATCACTCATATCAGTAACATTGGAAATACTCCATATCCCAATAGGTTGATTAAATGCGGTGGCATTTTGGAACATGGATTTCATATTCGTAACATTGGATGTATTCCATATCCGAATAGGTTGATTAAATGCGGAAGCTCCGTTAAACATATTACTCATATCAGTGACATTAGAAGTGTCCCAATTACTGATGCTGTGATTGAACGTATTGTTGTCCTTAAATAAATTACTCATATTAGTAATCAACGACGTGTCCCACCTATTGATGTCACCATAAGAACGTCTGGCTATATCATTATACTCATTCCATATGCTAACGGTATTTACAAACTCGTTGTTTGTTGTGGGTTTAAACATATAATTAAAAAACGTACTAGATGTGGGTGTACTGCCGAAACCAAATGTAAACGTGATTCTGACTCTCGTATTACCAAAAAGACTCGTGGTGGTGGTTATAGTTTCGTATTTATTATACATTCTGGACGCTCCTGCAAACATATCGGTTACATCAGTCAAATCGCCGACGACGAAATATCGAATATTTTTATTAAATGCTCTCGCGTTATTAAACATCTTATTCATATTTATAACATTGGAAGTATCCCATTGGCCAATATTTATATTAAACGCGTGAGCGTCCTTGAACATTTGAAACATATTTGTAACATTAGAAGTATTCCATTTACTGATATCATTATTAAATGATGAAGCCCCATTAAACAAATTACTCATGTCGGTAATCAATGAAGTATCCCACGTGCTGATGTGACCATAAGTAGTGACAGCATACTTTCTATTGTTAATCCAATCATTGGCCGCATTTTTCAATTCGAAAGAATTTAATGGTTTGAATTGGTAATTAAAAAAGGTGCTTGATGTTGGTGTATTGGCCATACCACTAATGCCAGCAAATCTATTAAACATACTGAAGGCGCCTACAAACATATCGGTTACAATAGTAGAAGCACCTACTGTCCAAGAACGAATATTCTGATTAAATGCGGACGCCCCATTGAACATATTACTCATGTCAATAACATTGGAAGTATTCCAGTTATGAATATCATTATTAAATGTAGTATTACCCGCAAATAAGCTACTCATATCAGTAATTAATGAAGTATCCCATGTGTTGATGTCGCGATAATTGTATCTAGCAGCCGATATATCACTAGTCCAAAGATTAACGGCAGCTTGAAGTTCAGTTTTGGTTGTAGGTTTGAAAATATAATTAAAAAACGTATATATTGTTGGTGTATTACCGAAACCAATAGTGTCGATATATGTAGTCATTGTGGTATTAGTGGTTGACTGGAACATATTATCAACATTCGTAGATAAATTAACAATCCAATCACGAATATTTTGATTAAACGCCATTGTGTTTTGGAACATGTAACTCATTTTCGTAACATAGGAAGTGTCCCATCTTCCGATATCTTGATTAAATACTGTAGCAGATAAGAACATACCTTCCATATTCGTAACATTGGACGTGTCCCATCTTCCGATATCTTGATTAAATGCTGTAGCAATACTTAACATGAAACTCATATTCGTAACATTAGACACATTCCACGACCCGATATATTGATTAAATACCGTAGCACCCTGGAACATTTGCGACATATTCGTAACATTGGATACGTTCCATTTGCTGATATCGTCGTTAAATGTAGCCTTATTCAAGAATAACCTACTCATGTCAGTAATCAATGAAGTGTCCCATGTATTAATATTACCATATCGAATTATTGCTCTAGTCTTATTGATAATCCAAAGATTAACAGCCAATTGAAGTTCGATCTTTGTGGTAGGTTTGTAACGAAAATTGAAAAAATTATTAAAAGGACGATTGTTGATATTACCAATTAAAAATCTCGATCCCGTAGTATTATCCGTAAAAAAATCCAGAATCCTATTCGAAGGCGGAATGTAAACAAGAAATCTATGTTGGTCTGCTGCAGTTAACAATGCTGTAGCAAATAAAAACATATTTATGGTGCTCAGGCTACGTGACGTATTAGTCCAAACACGGATATTTTGAAGAAAACTGATAGCACTTGTGAACATCCCATACATGTTAGTAACTTTGGACGTGTCCCATGACCCAATGTCTTGATTAAATGTAGCAGCGGAATAGAACATCCCATACATATTAGTAACTTTGGACGTGTCCCATGACCCAATATCTTTATTAAATGCCGAGGCACCGAAAAACATACTCTCCATAGTAGTAACATTAGAAGTATTCCACGAATTGATATTTTGATTAAATGCCCTGGCATAATAGAACATATTACTCATGTTAGTAACTTTGGATGTGTCCCATGATCCAATATCTTGATTAAATGTGTTGGACAAAGAAAACATACTACTCATGTCAGTAACTTTGGATGTGTCCCATGATCCAATATATTGATTAAATACGCTGGCACCACGAAACATCCCAGACATATTAGTAACGCTGGAAGTGTCCCAATTACTGATATTATCGTTAAATGTAGATTTATTCACGAATAACATATTCATGTCAGTAATCAATGATGTATTCCATGTGTTAATACTGCCTACATAATTAAGGCCATTTGTGGCCCGGGATTGAATCCATTCATTTACTGCCGGTGTCAGTTCGGTCTTAGTTCTGGGCTTGAACGTATTAAAAAATGTATTTCTGGTGCTGCCATTGGTATCAATTAAGTCAGTAGTATTATATCTATTAATCATGGCAGTGGCATCTTTGAATACATAATAGTGCCACTCTGGTGTTCTCACGTTAGACAGCGTATATAACTGCCATGAACGAATATCTTGATCAAAACTGATAGCGTCTTGAAACATGGACTGTATATTACAATTATACCGCATATTCCAAATACTGATATCTTGATTAAATGCGCTGGCACCACGGAACATTTGCGACATATTCGTAACATTGGATACGTTCCATTTGCTGATATCGTCGTTAAATGTAGTCTTATTCTGGAATAAGCTGCTCATGTTACCAATTGATAAAGTGGCCCATTTGCTGATGTCACCATATGTAAAAAATACGCCTGTTCTATCCTCTGTAGAAGTTGCTCCACACCAAGCATTAACCGCGGTTCGTAAATTGTCAGTTGATGTTGGACGGAATGGAAACGAAAAAAAGGCATCTGATATGGTATCGTTTGACACGTTATAACCAACAACGCGACTGTCTCTAAATCTTGTCATTCCTGAAAATGAAATCATATCACGTCTATCCCTAGCCTTGGAAATATTCCAATAACGAATATCTTGATAAAAATTGGTGGCATTACAGAACATATTACTCATAGTTGTAACGTTAGAAGTGTCCCATGACCCGATATCTTGATTAAATGAGCTGGACAAAGAAAACATATTAAACATAGTTGTAACGTTGGATGTGTTCCATGACCCGATATCTTGATTAAAATTGGTATTATAGAACATCCCATCCATTTTCGTAACCTTGGAAGTGTCCCATGACCCAATATTTTGATTGAATGCCCTGGCATTATAGAACATATTACTCATATTCAAAACCTTGGAAGTGTTCCACGACCCAATATATTGGTTAAACATGTTAGCATTAACGAACATAAAACTCATATCAGTAACATTGAAAGTGTTCCACGACCCAATATACTGGTTGAATGCATTGGCATTAACAAACATAAAACTCATATTCGTAACCTTGGAAGTGTCCCAGCCAGTATATTCGTTTAATTCGCCAGGATTAACAGTATTTGTGTTAATATGCTGATTAAATGCCCGGGCACGATAGAACATACTACTCATATTAGTAACATTGGAAGTGTTCCAATTACTGATATCGTCGTTAAATGTGGCCTTATCTATGAATAAGTTACTCATGTCAGTAATTAATGAGGTATCCCAACTATTGATGTTACCATATAGTATAATAGCATTGATTCTATTACTAGTCCAAAGATTAACGGCAGATTGAAGTTCGGTTTTGGTTGTAGGTTTGAACCTCATTATATATTTTGTGTATATTTTATATTTTACATAATGAAGTTTCTACATAATGAAGTTTCTACATATTGAATTTATTATACGAACGATACAATTATTGAGTAAAATATACTATGTTAAATTATATGTAATGATAATAATTACAATATATATGCGAATAGTTCATTGGATTAGTAGCGATAAACGATGAGAGTGTATATAATAATTGTATGCGTCATCGAAGTAATAAATAATTATATATAAAAGGGAAGATGATGTTTTGGAAATGTGTTAAGAAAAAAAGAGTAAAACGTGTAAATAAATATGCGAAAAAAGTCGTAGGGGGGCGTTACCCCCGAAAAAAAAATTGAAGGAGTGTTGTTTTGTGTAAGAATGAAGTAAAAAGGTTGAAAGAATGGAAATAATAAGTAGGTTGTGTGCGTTGGGGTATTTGGAGAGAGGTCGTGAGTTGGAGT
>Ga0105052_10000850_pt1 | contig 41968 bp, 37 predicted proteins | sample FRY03_FD_78094 | JGI IMG/M metagenome (GOLD analysis project Ga0105052, IMG submission 78094) | Freshwater microbial communities from Lake Fryxell liftoff mats and glacier meltwater in Antarctica - FRY-03 | ecosystem: Environmental > Aquatic > Freshwater > Ice > Glacier meltwater ... | reverse complement strand
GCGGCTCCAAGCCTGCTTGCGCAGGCTTGGACAGCCCGAAGAGGCGGCGCCTCTGGCGCTGTCGCGGCCTGCAAGGCACGGCGAAGCCGGCGCCGGGGGGGGCTCTGTCAATCGGCTTGGCGGCGCAGGAAGGCGGGTATCTCGAAATCCTCCATGCCGCCCGAAGACAGAGCGTCTACTTTGGCGGCGGCATTGGCCCGGCTGCTGCCCCAGACGCGGGGCAGATTAACGGCCTGGTTGCTGTAGTCGGTCGAGCCATGGGTATCGTGCGTGCGGTTGCCGGCGTTGGGCACTTGAAACGGCAGGTTGTCGGTGCCGGTGCGTAGCACCTGAAGCGGTGGTGCGGTGCGGCGCGCACCCTGGCGCGACAGGCCAGTGGCAACCACGGTGACGCGCATCTCGTCGCCCAGGCTGTCGTCGTAGGCGGCGCCGTAGATCACATGCGCTTCCGGCGAAGCGTAGGCGCGGATGGTGTTCATCGCCAGGCGCGACTCGGACAGCTTGAGCGAGCCTTTGGCTGCGGTCACCAGCACCAGCACGCCCTTGGCGCCTGAAAGGTCGATGCCTTCCAACAGCGGACAGGCGACGGCCTGCTCGGCGGCGATGCGGGCGCGGTCTGGGCCAGAGGCGGCGGCCGTGCCCATCATGGCCTTGCCGGGCTCGCCCATCACGGTGCGCACGTCTTCGAAGTCGACGTTGACGTTGCCGTACTCGTTGATGATTTCAGCAATGCCACCGACCGCGTTTTTCAACACGTCGTTGGCGTGGGCAAAGGCCTCTTCTTGCGTGACGTCGTCACCCAGCACTTCCAGCAACTTGTCGTTGAGTACGACGATCAGCGAGTCGACATTGGCTTCGAGTTCGGCCAGGCCGACCTCGGCGTTCTGCAAGCGCTTGCCGCCTTCGAAATCGAACGGTTTGGTCACCACGCCCACCGTGAGAATTCCCATTTCCTTCGCCACGCGGGCGATCACGGGCGCCGCGCCCGTACCGGTGCCGCCACCCATGCCGGCGGTGATGAACAGCATGTGGGCGCCAGCAATCGCGCTGCGGATTTCGTCGATCGCGGTTTCGGCCGCCTCGCGGCCTTTCTCGGGCTTGCTGCCCGCACCCAGGCCGCTGACACCGAGCTGGATGATTTTGTGCGCTGCGCTTCGGGTCAGCGCCTGGGCGTCGGTGTTGGCGCAGATGAATTCCACGCCCTGCACCGAGCGCCGGATCATGTGGTCCACCGCATTGCCGCCGCCACCGCCGACGCCGATCACCTTGATCTGTGTGCCCTGGTTGAACTCTTCCACCTCAATCATTTCGATGCCCATGTCTTCTCTCCTGTTGTGCCTGCTGTCGCAGGCCGTTGATTCAAAAAACTTCAAAACCACAAAAATCTTTGCTGCGCTCGCCTCAGCCAGGCGGCCCGATACAGAAGCGCCACCGCCATCGACAAAGCAAGCCCATCAGCCGCAGCACAAGCCCAGCCTGCACGCGCAAACCAATACCAAGGGCACCGTGGAACCGGCTTTGCCGGGCCACTGGTGCGCCTCGCAGGCCGCGCCGGAGCCAGAGGCTCTGACGCTTCGGACTGTCCAAGCCGGCCCAGGCAGACTTGGAGCCGCGGTCCTCAGCCCCCGCTAGGGAGTCGCGCGAAGCGTGGCGGTGGCGAGCCATTAAAACGTCCCCGCAAACCAGTTTTTCACCCGCTCCAGCGCGCCGTGCATCGCGCCCGCTTTTTGCGACACCTTGTGGCCACGCACCCGCGCCAGCCGCGCTTCTTCCAGCAGGCCCATGACGGTGGCGGCGCGCGTTTGCGCCACCATGTCAGACAGCGCGCTGGTGTAATTCGGTACGCCGCGGCGCACCGGCTTCAAGAAGATGTCTTCGCCCAGCTCGACCATGCCCGGCATCACCGCGCTGCCGCCGGTGAGCACGATGCCCGAGGACAGCACCTCTTCGAAACCCGAGTCGCGAATCACCTGCTGCACCAGCGCAAAAATTTCTTCCACCCGCGGCTCGATCACACCAGCCAGCGCCTGGCGGCTGAGCATGCGCGGCGGGCGGTCGCCCAGGCCGGGCACCTCAACCTGCTGATTCGGGTCGGCCAGCAGCTGTTTGGCGCATCCACTTTCCACCTTGATGTCTTCGGCGTCTTTGGTGGGCGTGCGCAGCGCCATGGCGATGTCGCTGGTGATCAGGTCGCCGGCGATTGGGATCACCGCGGTGTGGCGGATCGCGCCGCCAGCAAAGATGGCCACATCGGTGGTGCCAGCGCCAATGTCAACCAGCGCCACGCCGAGTTCTTTCTCGTCGTCGGTCAGGATCGCCTGGCTGGACGCCAGCGGGTTGAGCATGAGCTGGTCGACCTCCAGGCCGCAGCGCCGCACACACTTGATGATGTTTTCGGCTGCGCTCTGGGCGCCGGTCACGATGTGGATCTTGGCCTCCAGGCGGATGCCACTCATGCCGATCGGCTCGCGCACTTCCTGGCCATCAATCACAAATTCCTGTGGCTCCACCAGCAGCAGGCGCTGGTCGGTGGAGATGTTGATCGCCTTGGCGGTCTCGATCACGCGGGCCACATCGGCGGCGCTGACCTCGCGGTCTTTGATGGCGACCATGCCGCTGGAGTTGATGCCGCGGATGTGGCTGCCGGTGATGCCGGTGTAGACGCGGGCGATGCGGCAGTCGGCCATCAGCTCGGCCTCTTTCAGCGCGGCCTGGATGCTCTGCACGGTGGCGTCGATGTTGACCACCACGCCGCGCTTGAGCCCGTGGCTGACCGCCACACCCAGGCCGGCGAGCTTGAGTTGACCGCCAGCGAGCACCTCGGCGACAACCACCATGATTTTGGCGGTGCCGATGTCGAGCCCGACGACGAGATCCTTGTATTCCTTGGCCATGGTGGTGCTTGGGTGGTTATCGCTTGTTGGGTTGGGGTTTGCCGTTGCCGTCGATGGTGGTGGTCACGCCGCGCACGCGTAGCGCGTAGCCGTTGGGATAGCGCAGGTCCACCGATTCGAGCGCGCCAGGGTAGCGCTGGGTGAGTTGCGACAAGGTGGCGGTCAAACGCGCCACCCGCACCAGCAGATCGTCTTGTGTGCCACGGCCCAGCTCGATGCGCGCGCCGTTGTTCAGCGTGGCGCGCCAGCTGCCGCGCTCGTCCAACGCGAGCCGTTCCAGGCCCAGGCCCAGGCGATCCAGCTCGACCGCAAGCGGCTGATACAGCGCCCAGATGCGGGCCGATTGCTCGGGCCGGCCCACCAGCTCGGGCAGGCCATCGATGTCGTCCGGGCTGGCGTCGAACACCTCGCCAGCTGTGTTCACCAGCTGCCCGCCGCCCGCCTCGCCCCACCAGGCCACCGGCCGGTGCTCGCTCAGCGTCACGCGCAGGCGGTTGGGAAACTCGCGCTGCACCACCGCCTGGCGCACCCATGGCACACCCTCGAACAGGTGGCGCACCTGGTGCAGATCGACCGTGAGGAAGCTGCTGGAGAGCGTGGTCTGCATCGGCGTGGCAAGTTGCACGCGCAACGCGACCGCGTTTTGGTGCGCCACATCGCCATGCACCGAAATTGCCTTGACCGACCAGGCCGGATGCCACACCGCCCACAGCCCGAACGCGCCCAGGCACATAAGCGCAAAAAGCGCCGTCAGCGCGCGCGTGGCCGCGGTCATGAGCTTGACGTCCAGGGGCAGGTCGGCTTGGGGCATGACGGGCCTCAGCGTTTCTCTGGCGCGGGGTTGTCCAGCGCCGCGCTGGCCAGCAGCGTCAGGCACAGGTCTTCAAAAGACAGGCCGACGGCGCGGGCCGACATGGGCACCAGCGAATGGCTGGTCATGCCGGGTGAGGTGTTGATCTCCAGCAGGTAGGGCTTGCGGGTGGTGGCGTCGATCATCACGTCGGCGCGCGCCCAGCCGCGGCAGTCCAGGGTGCGAAAGGACTGCAACACCAGCGCCTGAATCGCAGCCTCTTCGCCTTCTGGCAGGCCACAGGGCACGAGGTATTGCGTGTCGTCTGTGAAGTACTTGTGTTGATAGTCGTAGTTGCCATCGGGCGCCACGATGCGGATCACCGGCAGCGCCCGCGCCGCATCACCCGTGCCCAGCACGGAAATGGTCACCTCGTCGCCAGCGATGAACTGCTCGCACATCACCATGGTGTCTTGCTGCGCGGCCAACGTGTAAGCGGCATCGCACTGGTCGCGGGTGAACACCTTGGTCAGACCAATGGTGGAGCCTTCGCGCACCGGCTTGACGATCATCGGGCTGCCCAGGGCATCGAGAGCAGCATGGGTTTCCAAGGTGCTGCGCACCTGGCGCCAGGCTGGGGTGGACAGGCCCTCGGCCTGCCAGATGCGCTTGGTCATGAGCTTGTCCATCGCCACGCTGGATGCCATCACGCCAGGGCCGGTGTAGGGAATGCCCAGCAGTTCAAGCGCGCCCTGTACCGTGCCGTCTTCACCGAAGCGGCCGTGCAGCGTGATGAAGCAGCGGGCAAAGCCCTCGCGCTTGAGTTCGCTCAGGTCGCGCTCGGCTGGATCGAAGGCGTGGGCATCGACGCCGCGCGAGCGCAAAGCCGCCAACACACCGGTGCCCGACATCAAGGACACCTCGCGCTCGGCCGATTGCCCGCCCATCAGCACCGCGACCTTGCCAAAGGTCTTTTCATATTGGGGGTTCACAAATTGATCCATGTTCACGTTTGGGCCTCGCTGGCCTTCTCCATCACCTGCCCCGCCACCGCGCCGATGGAACCCGCGCCCATGCACAGCACCACGTCGCCGTCGCGCGCGGTGTCCAGAATCGCCTGCGGCATGGCGGCGATATCGTCCACAAACAGCGGCTCCAGCTTGCCCGCCACCCGCAGCGCGCGGGTCAGAGCGCGGCCGTCTGCCGCGACGATGGGCGCCTCACCGGCGGCATACACCTCGCTCAGCAGCACCGCGTCGGCTTGGCCGATAACCTTCACGAAATCTTCAAAGCAGTCGCGGGTGCGGCTGTAGCGGTGCGGCTGAAACGCCAGCACCAGGCGGCGCCCCGGGAACGCGCCACGTGCGGCCGCCAGCGTGGCGGCCATCTCCACCGGGTGGTGCCCGTAGTCGTCGACCAGGGTGCAGGCGCCACCGCTGACCAGCGCGGCTTCGCCATGGCGCTGAAAGCGCCGGCCCACACCCTTGAACTCGGCCAACGCCTGGAGCACAGCGGCGTCCGGCACCCCGAGCTCGACCGCCACCCCGATCGCGGCCAGCGCGTTTTGTACGTTGTGCTCGCCCGGCAGGTTGAGCACAACCTGCATATCGGGCAGCTCCACGCCGTTGCGCCGCTGCACGGTGAAATGCATTCGACCCGCGTCGGCCCGCAGGTTGATGGCGCGCACCTGGGCGTCCTCGGCGAAGCCATAGCTGGTGATGGGCCGCGCGATCTGCGGCAGGATCTCGCGCACCGCATCGCTGTCAATACACACCACCGCCGCGCCGTAAAAGGGCATCCGGTGCAGGAACTCGATGAATGCGCCCTTGAGCCGGCCGAAGTCGTGGCCGTAGGTGTCCATGTGGTCGGCGTCGATGTTGGTCACCACCGACAGAACCGGCAGCAGGTTCAGAAACGAAGCGTCGGATTCGTCGGCCTCGACCACGATGTACTCACCCGAACCGAGCCGCGCGTTGGCGCCGGCGCTGTTGAGGCGGCCCCCAATGACAAAGGTCGGGTCGAGATCGGCTGCGGCCAGTACGCTGGCCACCAGGCTGGTGGTGGTGGTTTTGCCGTGGGTACCGGCAATGGCCACGCCCTTTTTCATGCGCATCAGCTCGGCCAGCATCACCGCGCGCGGCACCACCGGCACCAGCTTGGCGCGGGCCGCGACCACCTCGGGGTTGTCGTCCTTGACCGCCGTGGAGGTGACGATGGCGTCGGCCCCCTGCACATGCCGCGCGTCGTGCCCGGTGAACACCTCGGCGCCCATGGAAACCAGCCGCCGGGTGGCGGTGCTCTCGACCAGATCGCTGCCGGAGATTCGGTAGCCCTGATTCAGCATCACCTCGGCGATGCCGCTCATGCCAGCGCCGCCAATGCCGACGAAATGAACATGGCGAATGGCATGTTTCATGCCGTGAGCCCTCCTGCGTATTTCACGGCATGGGCGGGCACCGGCCCGCACAGACCAGGCTTGGGCTGTGGATTCGCAAACGCGACGAAATGAAGATGGCGAATGGCATGTTTCATGCCGTGAACCCTCCTGCGTATTTCACGGCATGGGCGGGCACCGGCCCGCACAGACCAGGCTTGGGCTGTGGATTCGCAAACGCGACGCGATGGACATGGCGAATGACATGTTTCATGCCGTTTTCACTTTCGACAGTTGTTCGCAAGCCGCCACCACAGCGGCCACCGCGTCGGTTTTTTGCATCTGCTTGGCTTTCACCGCCATCTCCTGGAGTTGTTCGCGTTGCACGGTGCGCAGCGTGCGTGCCAATGCCTCGGGCGTGAACTCGGGTTGGGGCACCAGCCAGGCGGCACCGGTGCCAACCAGGAAGTGCGCGTTGTGGGTCTGGTGGTCGTCCACCGCCGCCGGAAAGGGAACGAACAGCGCGGCCGCGCCCACCGCGGCAATCTCGGTTACGGTGCTGGCGCCCGCGCGGCAGACGATCAGATCGGCATTGGCAAAGGCCTGCGCGGTGTCATCGATAAACGGAGTGAGTTCGGCTTGCACGCCAGCGGCGGCGTAATTGGCGCGCAGGGCAACGATCTGCTTCTCGCCGCTCTGGTGCAACACGATCGGGCGCTGGTCTTTGGGCAGCAGCGCCAGCGCCAGCGGCACGGTGTCGTTCAGCGCCTTGGCCCCCAGGCTGCCACCCACCACCAGCAGGCGCAGCGGGCCGCGCCGTTCGGCAAAACGCAGCTCGGGAGCGGGCTGGTCGAGGAATTCGGGACGCAGCGGATTGCCCACCCACTGGGCCTTTTTCATCACGTTCGGGAAGGCGGTGAAGACCCGGTCGGCAATGCCGGCCAGGATCTTGTTGGCCAGGCCCGCGACCGAGTTCTGCTCGTGCAGCACCAGGGGCTTGCCCAGCAGCGTGCCCATCATGCCGCCAGGAAAGGTGATGTAACCCCCCAAGCCGACCAGCACATCGGGCTGCACCCGGCGCACCACCTGCAGCGCCTGCCAAAACGCGCGCTGCAAGCGCAGTGGCAGCAGCAGCAGGGTCTTGATGCCCTTGCCGCGCACACCACCAAAATTGATGGTTTCCAGCGGGAAGCCGCGTGGCGGCACCAGCCGGCTTTCCATGCTGTCTGGCGCACCCAGCCAGTGCACCCGCCAGCCGCGCTCACGCAGCGCCTCGGCCACGGCCAGGCCGGGGAAGATATGGCCGCCGGTGCCGCCGGCCATGATCAAAGCACATGGTGCACGGGTCTTCATTTCCGCCCCCCGCGCATCATCTGCCTGTTCTCGTAGTCGACCCGAAGCACGATGGCCAGGGCCACCAGGCTGACCAAAAGTGCCGAGCCGCCGTAGCTCATCAGTGGCAGGGTCAGGCCCTTGGTGGGCAGCGCGCCAAGGTTGACGCCAATGTTGATGAACGACTGAAAGCCCATCCAGACGCCGACGCCTTGGGCCATCAGGCCGGCAAACACCTGATCAAGCGCGATCGCCTGGCGGCCAATGTCCATGATGCGGCGGGTCAGCCAGAGAAACAGGCCGATCAGGATCAGCACGCCGATCAGGCCAAACTCTTCGCCAATCACCGCGAGCAGAAAGTCGGTGTGGGCCTCGGGCAACCAGTGCAGCTTTTCGACGCTACCGCCCAGGCCAACGCCAAAGATCTCGCCACGGCCAAACGCGATCAGCGAGTGGGACAGCTGGTAGCCCTTGCCCAGCGCGTGCTCGACACTCCAGGGGTCGAGGTAGGCGAACACCCGGGCGCGCCGGAATTCGCTGGTCATGACCATGACCGCAAACGCGGCCACCACCACCAGCGCCATCAGGAAGAACATGCGCGCATTCACGCCACCCAGAAACAGGATGCCCATGGCGATCACCACGATCACCATAAAAGCGCCCATGTCGGGCTGGGCCAGCAGCAGCATGCCCACCACGCCCACCGCCACCGCCATTGGCAGCACAGCGCGAAAGAAACGCTCTTTCACCTCCATCTTGCGCACCATGTAATCGGCGGCGTAAATCAGCACGGCAAGCTTGGCCAGCTCGGACGGCTGGAAGTTCATCACGCCCAGCGCAATCCAGCGCCGCGCGCCGTTCACCTCGCGGCCCAGCTGCGGAATCAGCACCAGCACCAGCAGCACCAGGGCCAGCGCAAAAAGCCAGGGCGCGAGCTTCTCCCAGGTGCGGACCGGCAGCTGGAACGCCACCACCGAGGCGACCAGACCGATGCCCATGAAGAACGCATGGCGGGTCACAAAATGGGTGGCCGCGTAATTGCCAAAACGGGGATTGTCGGGCAAGGCGATTGAGGCCGAATAGACCATCACCAGCCCCCAGGCCAGCAGCGTGGCCACCACCGAGAGCAGCGGCTGGTCGAAGCCCAGCTCGCGCACCGCCGGGCCACGCGTGGCGCCAAAGCTGCGGCTTGACAGGCGCACCGGCAGCCCGTCGCCGCCACCCTCCAGGGCAGCGCGCCAGCGCGCCAGGGTGGCCTGCAAAACCGCGATCATGCCGCGCCCTCCAGCACCAGGCCGCGCGCGTCGGCGATGGCGTGCACCGCCGCCACAAACACCTGGGCGCGGTGCCGGTAGTGGTCGAACATGTCGAAGCTGGCGCAGGCCGGTGACATCAACACCGCATCACCGCTGCGCGCCTGCTGCTGCGCCAGCACCACCGCCTCGGGCAGGGTTTGGGCATCGAGCAAGGGTCGCTCGCCCAGGGCCTCAGCCACCGCCGCGCGGATGCGCGGCGCATCGCGCCCGATCAGCACCACCGCACGGGCGTGTTTCGCCAGCGCGTCGGCCAATGGGGCGAAATCTTGCCCCTTGCCATCACCACCAAGGATGACCACCAAACGCCGCTCTGCTCCCAGCCCCGTGATGGCCGCCAGCGCGGCACCCACGTTGGTGCCTTTGCTGTCGTCGAAAAACTCGACGCCGTCGATGATGCCCACCGGCTCGACCCGGTGCGGCTCGCCACGGTACTCGCGCAAGCCGTGCAGCATGGCACCCAGGGCCGCGCCGGTGGAGCTGGCCAGGGCGAGGGCGGCCAGCGCGTTGGCGGCGTTGTGACGGCCCCGGATGCGCAGCGCATCAGCGGGCATCAGCCGCTGAAAATAGGTCTCTTCCTCCTCGACAGCAGAACGGCCCCGCTTGCGCGTTTCGTCCAGCGCCGTCGCGCGCACCAGCCAGTCCATGCCACCCGCCGACTCAATGCCCCAGTCGCCCGCGCGGGTCGGTGCATCGAGGCCAAAGCTGGCCCAGGCGCGGGCGGGCTGCTGGCGGTTGCGCCCGCCAACCTTGACCTTCACAAGCCCTGGCTGCAGCGCCATCACGCGCGGGTCGCAGCGGTTCAGCAGCATGAGGGCTTGCTGGCCCGACACCGCCGCCTTGGCTGCGGTGTAGGCGGCCAGGTTGCCGTGCCAGTCCAGGTGGTCTTCGCTGATGTTGAGCACGGTGGCCGCCGTGGGCAGCGCGCCCCACGCGCCACCGGCCACGCCGTCAAGCTGAAAACTCGACAGCTCCAGCACCCAGACCTCGGGCAGGTGCGGCGGCAGCGGTACCTTGGCCGGCGGTGGCACCAGCCAAGGCGCTTCGCCACCATCGCCGGCCTTTGTCGAGACCGGCTCCAACGCAGGCTCTTCTGCGGCCAGGTCTTGTTCGTCATCGGTGTCGCCGGCTGCCGCAGAAGGCGCCGACTCGGCCACGGGCAACGGGGCTTCTGCGGCTGGCTCCACCATGGCTTTGGCAGCCGCCAGCTGTTCAGCCTCTGCCTCGCTGTCCAGCGCCTGCGCCAGCACATCCAGCAGCGCCGGGCCGATGTTGCCCGCCACGGCGGTGCGCACGCCCGCGCGCTGCAGCAGCAGTCGGGTGAGCGAGGTCACGGTGGTTTTGCCGTTGGTGCCAGTGATGGCCAGCACCTGCGGCTGGTAGGGCCAGGCATCGCGCTGCGCCAGCTCGCCCAGCGCAAGAGCAAACAGATCGAGCTCGCCAACCCAGGCCACGCCGTGGGCCTGCGCCCAGTCGCGCAGCGGGGTAAGCTGTTGTGGCGGCAGGCCCGGGCTGCGCGCAATCACCTGCCAGGGCCTCTGGGCCAGCAAGGCGGCGTCCAGCGGACCGCTGCGGAACTGCGCCGCCGGGCACTCGGCGCGCAGGGTGGCCAGCTGCGGCGGTGTCTCGCGCGTGTCCGCCACGGTGACCTGCGCGCCCTGGCGCAGACACCAACGCGCCATCGCCAGACCGGAAACACCCAGACCCAGGACGAGCACCTGGCTGCTGTTGAGATGGCTCACGCGCACCCTTCGCCCAGGAAAGGCACAGGCCGGCGCACGCCACCAAACCGGCTTTGCCGGGCAGCAAGCGCAGCTCCCTTGAGGGGAGATTCGGCCGCACGAAGTGGGCAAGCCACGGGAGTGGGCTTGTTCATCGCAGCTTCAAGGTCGACAGACCGACCAGGCACAGCAACATGGTGATGATCCAGAAGCGCACCACCACCTGCGTCTCTTTCCAGCCCTTTTTCTCGAAATGGTGGTGCAGCGGCGCCATTTGGAACAGGCGCCGGCCCTGGCCGAAGCGGCGCTTGGTGTACTTGAAATAGCCCACCTGCAGCATCACCGAGATGGCTTCGACCACGAAGATGCCGCCCATGATGGCCAGCACGATTTCCTGGCGCACGATGACCGCGATGGTGCCCAGCGCGGCCCCCAGCGCCAGCGCGCCGACATCGCCCATGAACACCTGGGCCGGGTGCGTGTTGAACCAGAGAAAAGCCAGGCCGGCACCAGCCATGGCAGAGCAAAAAATCAGCAGCTCGCCCGCGCCGGGGATGTGGGGCAACAGCAGGTAGCGCGCGAACACCGCGTTGCCTGTGAGGTAGGCGAACACGCCCAGGGCCGAGCCCACCATCACCACTGGCATGATAGCCAAACCGTCTAACCCATCGGTGAGGTTGACCGCGTTGCTGGAGCCGACGATGACCAGGTAGGTCATCACCACAAAGCCAAACACGCCCAGCGGGTAGCTGATTTCCTTGAAAAACGGCACCAGCAGACCGGCCTGCGGCGGCAGGTCCACCGTGAAGCCGGAGGTGACCCACGCGATGAACAGCTGAAACACGCGCAGGTTGTTTACCTCAGAGACGCTGAAGACCAGATACAGCGCGGCCACCAGCCCGATCACCGATTGCCAGAAATACTTCTCGCGCGAGCGCATGCCCTCGGGGTCTTTGTGCACCACCTTGCGCCAGTCATCAACCCAGCCGATGGCACCAAAACCCAGCGTGACCAGCAGCACGATCCAGACGAAGCGGTTCGACAAATCGAACCAGAGCAGCGTGGACAGCGCGATTGAAAACAGAATCAACACGCCGCCCATGGTCGGTGTGCCGCTCTTGCTCAGGTGGCTTTGCATCGCGTAGCCGCGAATCGGCTGGCCGATCTTGAGCGCGGTCAGGCGGCGAATGAAAAATGGGCCGGCCACCAAGCCGACGATGAGCGCTGTCATCGCGGCCATCACAGCGCGAAAGGTCAGGTACTGGAACACCCGCAGGAAACCGAATTCTGGTCCCAGCGTTTGCAGCCAGAGGGTCAGGCTAAGCAGCATGCGGCGCGTCCTTTTGTTCTTGTCCTGTTGCGCCCAGCGCTTGCAGCGCCCGTACCACGCGCTCCATGCGCATGAAGCGCGAACCCTTCACCAGCACGCTGTGCGGCGCTTGCGCGCCCGCCGCTGCCACCACGCCGGCCAGGTGCAACACCAGTGCATCGACCTCGGCCCAGTGGCGGGGTGCCGGCTCACCAGCGGCGCGCAAGGCGTCGCAGGCCTGGCGCATCCAGTCGCCCGCGACATGCACTGCGGCGATCTTGCTTGCCTGGGCGTGGCGCAGCACCTCCAGGTGAGCCGCCAGGCCTTGCTCGCCGACCTCGCCCATGTCGCCCAGGGCCAGCAGGCGCGGCGCGGGCAGCTCGGCCAGCACGTCGATGGCGGCCAGCACCGAATCTGGGTTGGCGTTGTAGCTGTCGTCGATCAGGGTGAGCGTGCGGTCGGCCAGCGGCACGGCCAGTGCGCGCGAACGGCCACCGACCGGCTCAAACGCAGACAGCCCACGCGCGATCGCCCCCAGCGGGGCGCCTGCCGCCACCGCGCAGGCGGCGGCGGCCATCGCGTTGCGCAGGTTGTGGCGCCCGGCCACGCGCAGGACGCAGCGCTCAGCGCCCAGTGGCGTGGTGAAGTGCAGGCGCCAGGCGCCGGCTTGCCAACTGGCGCTTTGCAGATGCACGGCGGCACGGCTATCGGTGTCACTGAAAGTAATGACTCGGCGCGCGGCAGCCAGCCCGTACCAGAGCGGGGTGTGGGCCTCGTCGCTGGGGAACACCGCCACGCCGCTGTCTTTGAGCGCGGCGATCACCGCGCCGTTCTCAAGCGCCACCGCTTGCACCGAAACCATGAACTCCTGGTGCTCGCGCTGCGCGTTGTTGACCAGGGCCACGGTGGGCTGGGCGATCGCGGCGAGCGTGGCGATTTCGCCCGGGTGGTTCATGCCCAGCTCGATCACCGCCATTTGGTGCGCAGGCAGGAGCCCGAGCAGCGTGAGCGGCACGCCGATGTCGTTGTTGAAATTGCCCTGGGTGGCGTGAGCCGCCTCACCAACGGCGGCGCGCAGGATGGATGCAACCATCTGGGTGACGGTGGTCTTGCCATTGCTGCCGGTGACCGCGATCAGCGGCAGGCTGAACAGCGCGCGCCACCGGTGGGCCAGCTCGCCCAGCGCGAGTTTGCTGTTGGGCACTTCCACGCCGACCAGGCCCGCCGCTGCCAGCCCGCTTTCGGCCAGCGAAGCCAGCGCGCCCTGGGCGCGCGCCTGAGGCAAGAAACTGTGGGCGTCGAAACGTTCGCCGCGCAAGGCGACAAACAGGTCGCCTGGCTGCAAGCTGCGGGTATCGGTGTTAACCCGCTTGATCGCCAGCGCAGCCAGCGCGGCGGCATCACCGACCACGCGGGCGCCGCTGAGTTGGGGCAGCAAGGCGGCGATGGGCTTCACGCCCCAGCTCCCTGCGGCGCCGTGCGGCGCGCGAGCGCAGCAGCGGCATGTGTCTGATCGGAGAAGGGGCGCTTGCGGCCCTGAATCTCCTGGTCGTCCTCATGGCCTTTACCGGCGATCAGCACGACGTCGGTTGGCTGTGCGCCCTGCACCGCAAGTGCAATGGCAGCGGCGCGGTCGGGCTCGATGCGGGCCTGCGCTGCGCTCTGCAAGCCGGCCTGCATCTGTTGCAGGATGGTCAGCGGGTCTTCGCTGCGCGGGTTGTCGCTGGTGAGCACCAGCTGCTGGGCTTCGCGCTCGGCCACCGCCGCCATCAGCGGGCGCTTGGAAGCGTCGCGGTCGCCGCCACAGCCCACCACCACCCAGAGCGCACCACCCCGCCGTTTGGCCACTGGCTGCAGCGCCCGCAAGGCTTTCTCTAGCGCGTCGGGCGTGTGGGCGTAGTCCACCAGCACCAGCGGCGCGGTCTCAGCAGCTGGCACCTGCTCCATGCGGCCGGGCACCGGGGTCAGCGCCTGGCAGGCGTGGACGGCGTCGTCCAGCGGGAGCCCCAGCGCACGCACCGCGCCCAGCACGCAGAGCAGGTTGGCGAGGTTGTAGAGACCCACCAGCGGCAGCGAGAGCGGGTGCGACGCGCACACCGCGCCCGCCGCGTCGCGCTCGGCCACGGTGAGGCGCATGCCAGCGCGGGTGACAGCAATGCCAACAGCGCTCAGGCGCGGCGCTTCGCTGCCGGCTTGCAGGCCCACGGTCCACACATCAAGTCCCTGCTGGCGCGCTCGCGCGGCCAGCTCGATGCCGCGCGGATCGTCGAGATTCACCACCGCTGCGGCCAGGCCGGGCCAGTCGAACAGGCTGGCCTTGACCGCCCAGTAGGCGTCCATGCTGCCGTGAAAGTCGAGGTGGTCCTGGGTGAAATTGGTGAACACCGCCACCCGGACCTGGGTGGCGTTCAGGCGCCCCTCCACCAGCCCGATCGACGAGGCCTCCAGCGCGACCGCGCGTGCACCCTGCTCGCTCAATGCGCGCAGGCTGGCCTGCAAGCGCACCGGATCGGGCGTGGTGAGACCGCTCGACACCAGGGTGCTCGGCTGCCCGGTGGTGCGCGGCGGCCGGCCGATGCCCAGCGTGCCGATCACCGCGCAGGGGCGCTCCAGCGCCGAGAGCAGCTGTGCGGTCCACCAGGCGCAAGAGGTTTTGCCGTTGGTGCCGGTGATCGCCACCAGGTCCATGGCGGCGCTCGGCTCACCGTAAAAGGCGCTGGCGATCGGGCCAGCGAGCGCCTTCAGGCCGAGCACCGCCAACACGCGATCGTCGCTGACGCCAAATACCTCGGCGCCTGCCTGCTCCACCAGCACCGCTTTGCATCCACTGGCCAGCACCTCGGCCACAAAGCGCCGCCCATCGCTGGCCGCGCCAGGCCAGGCAATGAAACCGTCGCCCGGCTGCAGGCTGCGGCTGTCGCACCGAAGCTCTGCGCTGACGCGCGTTTTGAGCCAGCTGGCGATCGCTGCGGGTTCGCGCAAGGTGTTCATCAAAAAGACTCCTCGACGAACGTGGTCACGATCTGCGGCTTGACGCTCATGTCGGGCTGCACACCCAGGATGCGGAGTGTCTGCTGTACCGTCTGGCTGAACACAGGACCGGCGACCACACCGCCGTAATAAGCGCCATTGGTGGGCTCGTCGATCATCACCGCCACCACGATGCGTGGTGACTCCACCGGCGCCAGGCCGACGAAGAACGCGCGGTACTTGTTCTGGGCGTAGCCCTTGCCTTCCTGCTTGCGCGCGGTGCCGGTTTTGCCGCCCACCGAATAGCCCATGGTCTGGGCCTGCGGCGCGGTGCCACCCGTGGTGGCCGCCATCTGCAGCATCTGGCGCACAGCGCGGGCGGTTTCCTCGCTGAACACACGCACGCCGTCGGCCGGGGCTTCGTTTTTCAGCATGCTGATGGGGATCAGCTCGCCATCGCGCGCGAATATGGTGTAAGCGTGGGCCAGCTGAAACAGCGAGGCCGAGAGGCCGTAGCCGTAGCTCATGGTGGCCTGCTCGATCGGGCGCCACGACGCGTAGGGCCGCAGCCGACCGCTCACCACCCCCGGAAACGGCAGCTGCGGCTTCTGACCGAAACCGGCCTGAGCGAAGGTCTCCCACATTTCACGCGGCTGCATCTGCATGGCCATCTTGACCGTGCCCACGTTGCTCGATTTCTGAATGATCTCGTTGACGGTGAGCACGCCGTGTTGGTGCGAGTCGGAAATGGTGGAGCCACCGATCTGGATGCGCCCCGGCGCGGTCTGGATCGGCGTGGTCGGCTTGACCATGCCCCGCTCCAGCGCCATCGCGGCAATAAGAGGCTTCATGATCGAGCCGGGCTCGAAGCTGTCGGTAAGGGCACGGTTGCGCAGCTGCTCGCCGGTGAGGTTGCGCCGGCGATTGGGATCGAAGCTGGGGTAGTTGGCCAGCGCCAGCACCTCGCCAGTGACCGCATCGAGCACCACCGCGCTGCCCGCCCGGGCTTTGTTGGACAGCACCGCCTCGCGCACCTTCTGGTAGGCGAAGTACTGCACCTTGCTGTCGATGGAGAGCTGCAGATCGGGGCCGTCCAGCGGCGGGATCACGTCGCGCACATCCTCAACCACCCGACCCAGCCGGTCCTTGATGACCCGGCGCGAACCGTTCTTGCCAGAGAGCTGTTGGTTGAAGGCCAGCTCCACGCCCTCCTGCCCGCGGTCTTCTACGTTGGTGAAGCCGACCACATGGGCCGCAGCCTCGCCCTCGGGGTACTCGCGCTTGTATTCGCGCCGCTGATAAATGCCCTCGATGGCAAGTGCCGCGATCTGCTTGGCCACCGGCTCGTCGACCTGGCGCTTGACCCAGACAAAGGTCTTGTCCTCGTTCTCCAGCCGCTTTTTCAGGTCAGTTAGCGGCATTTCCAGCAGCTCGGCCAGCTCGCTCAGCTTCGAATTGGCCTTGTCCACATCTTCAGGGATGGCCCAGATGCCCTGCGCCACCACGCTGGAGGCCAGGATCAGGCCATTTCGATCCAGCACCCGGCCGCGATTCGCTGGCAGCTCCAGCGTGCGGGCGAACCGCACCTCGCCCTGGCGTTGAAAAAAGTCGTTGCCGAACACCTGCACATACGCAGCACGCCCTGCCAGTGCGGCAAACGCCACCGCCAATGCCGCAACGATGAACTTGCTGCGCCACATGGGCGTCTTGCTCGCCAGCAACGGGCTCGCGCTGTAGTTGATGCTGCGGCTGGCACCGCGATCGGCGTTGTGGCGCCGGCTCATGGTCGGGCCTCGGTTGCGGTGGCGTCAGGCAGCGACACGTATTCGGTGATACCGGGCGTGACCTGGCGCATCTGCAGCTCGCGCGTGGCCAGTTGTTGCACCCGCGCCGAGGCCGCCTGGGCGCGCTTTTGCACCACCAGCTGCTCGTGTTCAGCGTCGAGCTTGAGGGTCTGCGACTTGCTGCGGTCGAGCGCGGTGTAGAGCTGGCGCGACCCGTACTGGATGTGCACCAGATAGAACGCACTGACCAGCACCCCCAGCAACAACACCAGGTTGAGTCGGATCACCCGATGCCCCCCACGCTCGGCTCTGCGCGAGCGTCGCTGCCCCCAAGGGGCGCACGAGCTTGCTTGGGGCGGCCCGGCGCGACACTCCCGATGACCCCCACGCTCGGCGCCCCACTCATGGCATCTCCTCAGAGCGTGTGGCCACGCGCATCACCGCGCTGCGCGAGCGCGGGTTCGCCTGCACCTCGGCAGTGCTGGGCATGAGGCGCGAAACACCGCGCAGCGGCATGGGCGCGGGCTCGGCGAACGGCACACGGCGATCAACCATCGCGCGCGACTGGCTCGCCAGAAACTGCTTGACCTTTCGGTCTTCCAGCGAATGAAAGCTGATCACCACCAGCCGCCCACCTGGGCGCAACACGGGCAAACTCGCGTTCAGTGCTTGTTGCAATTCTTCAAGTTCGGCATTGATGAAAATCCGAAGAGCCTGAAATGTGCGCGTTGCAGGGTCCTTGCCCGGCTCGCGGGTTTTGACCGCACCAGCCACGACTTCGGCCAGCTCACGGGTGGTTTGAAGAGGACCCCGTTCCTGTCGGCGACGATCAATCGCCTTTGCAACCGGTGCAGCAAACCGTTCTTCACCATAGCCACGAATGACCTCCGTCAAGGTAGGAATGTCCACGGTTTCCAGCCACTGGGCCACGCTTTGGCCACGCGAGGTGTCCATGCGCATGTCCAGCGGCCCGTCGTGGCGAAAAGAAAAACCCCGCTCGGGGTTGTCGATCTGGGGCGAACTCACACCAAGATCCATCAGCAGCCCATCGACACTGGCCACGCCCAGCTCGCCGAGGTGGGAGAAGCCCTCATGGCGGATCGCCAACCGGGCATCAACGGCGGCGAGAGCCTGTGCTGCGGCCACCGCCTGCGGGTCTTTGTCAAACACAGTAAGCCGGCCTTGTGGCGAGAGCTGCTGCAAAATGGCGCGTGCGTGACCGCCGCGGCCGAAGGTCGCATCGACATAGTGCCCGTCGGGCTTGATGGCCAGGGCTTGCACCGCTTCGGTCAACAGGACGGTTTGGTGGCTCCATAGGTCTTTCACCGCCGGCCCCTAGAAAGAAAAACCTTTGAGCACATCGGGCATCTCGCCCTGCATGGCCTGCGCCTCTTTGGCGACGTAAGTGGGTTTGTCCCAGAGCTCGAAGTAGCTGCCCATGCCCAGCAGAACCACCTCTTTGCTGATGCCCACGGCTTCGCGCAGCTCGGGCGAGACCAGCACACGCCCGGCGCCATCCATCTCCACATCGAAGGCGTTACCCAGAAAAATCCGGCGCCACCACAGGGCGTCCATTGGCAAGCGGGCCACCTGGTCGCTGAACACCTGCCAGGCCGGCCGGGGAAATACCATCAGCGAGCCGTGCGGGTGGCGGGTGATCGTGATCTGCTTGTCGACAACGGTCAGGGCGTCACGGTGCCTGGTCGGCATCGATAGCCGCCCCTTCGCATCCAGACTGAGTGAGGAAATTCCCTGAAACACCGCAATTGATCCCAAAAAACACTTTTCACCACTTAACTACACTTCTTCCCACTTTAGCAGGAAAACACTTGCATACAATCTTCGAACCGCATATTTTTTCAATGAAATCAACCACTTAGAGCGGTGTTGCGATGCAGAATTGCTGGCGAAATTGCAGCAACAGCAAGCACTTACAGCGCTCAATGCATGTGAAATGTGAGACCTCGCCGCAAGGCCTGTGGCGTGTGATTCGTCACACCCTGCATCGAATCATCTGCCGGCCAGCTGGGCCGGTCGGGATGGGGACGCGGCGGTGACCGCTGGGCGTGAAAGCATTGGGCCAGACCTCGCGCACCCGGCGCAGCCCTCGCCGGGCTGCTGCCGCTGGTCAGAGGATGTAGCGTGAGAGGTCTTCGCTGCGGCTGAGCTCGGCCAGCCGGCCATCAACATAGGCGGCATCGATGGTGACGGTCTGACCTTGCAGCGTGGTGGCGCCGAAGCTCACCTCATCAAGCAGGTGCTCCATCACCGTGGCCAGGCGGCGTGCACCAATATTTTCGGTGCGCTCGTTCACGTCGCAGGCGATTTGCGCCAAACGCAGGATGCCATCGGGCTGGAACACCAGTGTCACACCCTCGGTGGCAAGCAGCGCCTGGTACTGAAGCACCAGCGAGGCATGGGTCTGGGTCAGAATGGCCTCGAAATCGCTCACCGAAAGCGACTGCAGCTGAACCCGGATCGGAAAGCGGCCTTGCAACTCGGGGATCAGGTCGCTCGGTTTGCTGAGGTGGAACGCGCCGCTGGCAATGAACAGGATGTGATCGGTCTTCACTGGCCCGTGCTTGGTGGTCACCGTCGTGCCTTCCACCAGCGGCAGCAGGTCGCGCTGCACACCCTGGCGCGACACCTCAGCACTGCCGGAATCGCTGCGCGACGCCACCTTGTCAATCTCGTCAATGAAGACGATGCCGTTTTGCTCGGTACTTTGCAGCGCGCGCTGTTTGATCTCTTCTTCGTTAACCAGCTTGCCGGCCTCTTCATCGGTCAGCAGCGGGCGGGCCTCAGCAACCGTCAAGCGCCGCGTGTGGCGCTTGTCTTGCCCCATCTGGCTGAACATGCCGCGCAGCTGCTCGGCCATGTCTTCCATGCCGGCCGGACCCATGATTTCCATGGTCGGGCGCGCCTCGGCGAGCTCGATCTCAATCTCACGGTCATCCAGCTGGCCCTCGCGCAACTTCTTGCGAAAAGTCTGGCGCGCGGTGCTTTCTTGGGTGGCGACCCCCTCGGTACCTGTGCCAGGCGCTGCATTTCTGGGCAGTGGAACCAGCACATTGAGGATGCGCTCCTCGGCGGCATCTTCGGCACGGACGCGCTGCTGGCGCATGGCGGATTCGCGCGTCTGTTTGATCGCGATCTCAATCAAGTCGCGGATGATGCCGTCCACGTCTTTGCCCACATAACCCACCTCGGTGTACTTGGTTGCCTCGACCTTGATGAAAGGCGCATCGGCCAGCCTGGCGAGGCGGCGCGCGATCTCGGTCTTACCGACGCCGGTGGGGCCGATCATCAGAATGTTTTTGGGCGTGATCTCGGGCCGCAGCTTGTCGTCAACCTGCTGGCGGCGCCAGCGGTTGCGCAGCGCAATCGCCACCGCGCGCTTGGCGGCCTTCTGACCGATGATGAAACGGTCGAGCTCGGAAACAATTTCCTGGGGGGTCATGGACGACATGAGACTCTCGGCATTCAACAAAAAAATGGCATGGACAGCAGGCGACCTGCGACCGGCGCCACACAAGCGGTCACAACACCTCGACGGTGTGGTGCATGTTGGTATAGATACACAGCTCGCCGGCAATCGCGAGCGATTTGCGCACCACCTCTTCGGCACTCAGGTTGGTGTGGTCGATCAGCCCTATGGCGGCCGCCTGCGCATAAGCGCCGCCGGAGCCGATCGCCACGATGCCGTGTTCGGGCTCCAGCACATCACCATTGCCGGTGATGATGAGCGCCGCGGTGCGGTCGGCAACCGCCAGCATCGCCTCCAGACGGCGCAGCACGCGGTCGGTGCGCCAGTCGCGGGTGAGTTCGATGGCGGCGCGCACCAGATGGCCTTGGTGCTTCTCCAACTTGGCCTCAAAGCGTTCGTACAGGGTGAACGCATCGGCAGTGGCGCCGGCAAAGCCCGCCAGCACCTGGTCGTGGTGGAGCTTGCGCACCTTGCGAGCGGTTCCCTTGACCACAATGTTGCCCAGCGTCACCTGACCGTCGCCGCCGATGGCCACCTGGACCCCGTCTGGCGTCTGGCGCCTGACGCAGAGAATGGTGGTGCCGTGAAACTGTTCCATTTGACGATGCCCGTTCGTGTGATTCAAGAGGTTCAATCGTTGCGCAACACAACCCGCGCGAACTCGGTGATGCCGATCACGTGGAAGAAGGCGGCGATCAGCCGGTGCGCGTCAACAAACTGCACCGTACGGCCTTGGGCGTGGTGTCCAGACACCCAGTTGAGCAGGTTGCCGGCAGCCGAAAAGTCCACCAGAAGCAGGTCGCGGCAGGAAATGATCATCACATCCGCGCCGGCCAGCCGCCTCTCTAGGGCCTCCAGGATGGCTCGCGGCTCGCCGCGAATTTCGCCTGAGAGCTCCACCAGTCCGAGCTGATTGAACTCGGAATGCTGGCTGTCCAGCCTCGACTCGTTCGGGTATTGGGATGGCATCTGCTCCAGCACCGCCTCACCCAGCACCGACTGACTGCTCTCTGAAGAGGTATCGGAAGACAGACTCTGGAAGTGGCAGAGCGGGCGCTCCCAGCCGGGCGGCGAGACTTCGTAGGTCACGCAAAACTCGAGCGCGGTGAGCTCGAACTCGTCAGCGCGGTTCATCGCGCGCAACACCGCCATGCGCAGCTCCCACCAAAGCTGCTCGACGTCGCGGCGGCCCGAAGGTGTGCCAGCGGTTAGCACATTGCGCAGGGTGCTCGCACCCAAACAGCGCAGCACCACCTTTTGGTCGCCCCACAAGGTAAACATGCCCAACAACGCACGCGCAGCCTGGGCGTCAATCGCTTCCAGCGCAGACCAGTCAAGCACCCAGGGTTGCGGCGCGCGCAAGAGCGCGTTTTGCAGCGCGCCCACCGCATCCGCATCGACATTGGGCTCGCACACCCAAGAGGCCCGCACAGGCGCTGTTGACGGGGTGTGGGCCTGGCCGGCAAGCTGCCCAATCTGCTCAGGCATGTCGTACCACTGCGGCGCGGAACGGCTGAAGCGGTTCACAAAATCAACTGCTCTGCTCTCGAACGGGGCAAGCTGACCGGTGGCCCGGTAAAGATCAAACAGGGCCAACCAGTCGCCGATCTGGTCGCTTCGGGCACCACCTTCTCCCATCCCATCCAGCAGACCTTGCTCGGCGCCGTTGCGGTCGCCATTGGCAAACCGAATAGCGGCCTCTTCAACCTCTGGCGCCTGCTCCACCGCTTCCACGTTAAGCGCGAAAAAGTACCGGGCTGAAAACCTGGCGTCGGCGCCGGGACCCCCGAGCGAGCCCGACGAGGCGCCGGCGATCGCCACCAGCCCGGTGCGCGGCGGCGGCTGGGCCTGCGCAGTCTGGGCCGGTCCCGCAACGTCGCTTTCCTTGGGGCTGGTCCACTCGCGGCGAACCGTTGCCACAGGGTCCAGATCTCTGTTCAAGGCAACGGTTTCCTCGCCCTTGGTCGGTGGCACGCCATCGGTTTCGCCATCCTGCGGGCCTAGCCGCTTGGCACGCAGGTGAGCCGCCTCAACCGGCTCGCCGTTGCGGCCGGGTAGATGGTCTGCCACCGTGTTTTGCTGGCCAGAGCCGATGGGCAGCGAGTCGGGGCCCTTGGTTTTCCACCATTGCATCGACATCTGGGCTTCGATCTCGTCGATCTTCTTGAGTGTCTTGGCCCGATCGTCCGGTTTGGAGGGCAGGCTGCTCTGAAAAAACGAAGGGCGCAACCCCTGACCAGCTGCGATCGTTCCCTCGCGGCTGCGGATCTTGCGCAGCATGTCGAATTCGCGCTTGCGTACAAAGTCGTTGCGCCGCTTGCGCTCGATCATTTGCTTTAACGCAGCCTTGCTGTACTCGCTTTCACGGTCGGCGCTGCGGCTATCCAGATCTGCCCAGCTTGTCGTCGGGTTGCGAACAAACTTCGCCACCTTGGCGAGAAAACCGGCGTTGGAGTCGTCCTTGGCCATGGCGCGGATTACCAGAAGTCGGATCGGCTGCGAGCGGAGAACGCTGGCCTCAGTCGCCGAACATCTTCTGCTTGAGCTCGCGGCGCTGCTGCGCTTCCAGGGAGAGGCTGGCGGTGGGGCGTGCCATGAGACGACCAACGCCAATGGTCTCGCCAGTCTCGTCGCAATAACCGTAGTCACCGTTGTCGATGCGCCCGATGGCCTGCTCAATTTTCTTGAGCAGCTTGCGTTCGCGGTCGCGGGTACGCAGCTCCAGAGCGTGCTCTTCTTCAATCGTGGCCCGGTCAGCCGGGTCGGGCACGACCACGGTGTCTTCGCGCAGGTGCTCGGTGGTCTCGCCCGCGTTGGCCAGCATGGCATCGCGCAGCTGAATGAGCTTGCGCCGGAAATAGGCCAATTGAAGCTCGCCCATGTACTCCTCGTCGGGCATGGCCAAGACGTCTTCGTCGGTCAGCAAACCAATGGACACGGTCTTCCAGTTGTTGGCGCGCTTGGGATCTTTGCGGATGGCCGAGGGGGCGGGAGGCGTCATGACAACCCGTTCGTTTATGTTGGAAAAGGTCGCTTTGGCAGCGTCTGCTGCGTGGGTGGGCACCACCTCGGCCTGCGTCATCTGCTCCATCATTACTTTCTTGGCAGCCCGCTTGCCCAGCGGGCGGGGCGTGGGCAGCACGGCCGGCGCCGCCTTGGGCGAAACCGTCCTGGCGAGCGGGCTTGCGGCCTTGGCCGCAGGCGCAAGCGCGACCGGCTTGTTGTTGGGTTCGACTGCAGTAGGTACGGTAACAGAGGCTGGCTTGCTGGCTGCCGGCACCTTGGCGCTTGATGGGGAGGCTGATTTGGTCACTGGCTTGGATGCGGTTTGGGGATCGGAGCGCACAAGCGCGTTGGGGGACGTCTTGGCGGTCGCTTTGCTGGGCAGCTTCGCGCTGGGCTTCCCGGGGATGGAGGTTTTGGCGGCTGCAGCGGGCTTGCCCAGCACCTTGGTGGTGGACTTGGCAGATGGAGCAGCTGGCTTGGCAGCTGGGGTAGCTGCCTTTGCAACCGGCCTCACAGCTGCTGTGGGCTTGGACAGGCTTTTCGCCGGCTTGTTGGCGGCGGTCTTGACCGCAGCAGCCTTGTCTGCGGAGGCCACCACCCGAGCCGTAGCATTGGACTCAACGGGCTGGGCGGTTTGAGCTGTCTTTTTGGCCAGGGCTTTCACGACGGGACTCCTCTGTGTGCCTGACGGCGCATGACATGGTGCAGCGGGGTGGATCGCGGACTCTCACCCGGCGAAAAAATGCTTGCCGACGAAGCTGGCAAGTCCTGGGTTATACCCCCAATCGGTTCTTTTGCAGGCGTGCCGCAGGTGTGAGCCGTTGTAGCGCTGGTTTGGCGTGGGTTGCTTGCAACGGCGGCTGGCTTGGCAGGCACCGGTGGTGTCGACTCTGAGCGAAAACCCGGTCGTTGAAGAAACGAGGCCGGCATCATGGCAGCATCTTTCTGGCGATCTCTCTGGCGATCTCGCTGCGGCGAGGTCAGACCAGCGACTGGTCCAGGCCTTGCACCAGGATGTCGCGCGGCAGGTCAAGCCCGATGAAAACCATCTTGCTTACCCTCGGTTCGTTCTCGGGCCAGGCCGGGCCGAGGTCGCTGCCCATGAGCTGGTGCACGCCCTGAAAGATCACCTTGCGATCGGTGCCTTCCATGTCAAGCACGCCTTTGTAGCGCAGCATGCGCGGGCCATAGACCTGAACCACCGCGCCCAGGAAGTCTTCCAGCTTGGCCGGATTGAACGGCCGGGTCGCCCGGTAGACAAAGCTCTTCACATCATCGTCGTGGTGGTGGTGATGGCCCGGGCCGTCAAAGCCTTGCTGGTGTGACGGGTGGTCGCAGTGCTCGCCGTGGTCGTGGTCGTGGTCGTGGTCGTGGTCGTGGCCATCTTCCTTTTGCGGGTGGTCGTGACCGTGCGCGTGGTCATCGGCCTTGAGGAAATCGGGGTCGATATCGAGCTTGGCGTTGAGGTTGAAGCCGCGCAGGTCGAACACCTCGCTCAGGCTCACCTCGCCGAAATTCACCGGGCGCATCGGCGCGCGCGGGTTCATGTGCTTCAAGCGGTGCGTCAGCGCGTCCAGCCCTTCGGCGCTGACCAGATCGGCCTTGCTGATGAAGATCTGGTCGGCAAAGCCCACCTGGCGACGCGCTTCCTGGCGGTCGTTGAGCTGCTGGGCGGCGTGTTTGGCGTCCACCACGGTGAGGATGGAGTCAAGCAGGTACTGCTCGGCGACCTCATCGTCCATGAAGAAGGTCTGCGCCACCGGGCCGGGATCGGCCAAGCCGGTGGTCTCGATCACCACACGGTCAAAATCGAGTTCGCCCTTGCGCTTCTTTTCCGCCAGGTCCTGCAAGGTCGCGCGCAGATCGTCGCGGATGGTGCAGCAGATGCAGCCGTTGCTCATCTGGATGATGTTCTCGGTCGTATCGGCCACCAGAATTTCGTTGTCGATGTTCTCTTCACCGAACTCGTTTTCGATGACCGCGATTTTTTGCCCGTGGGCCTCGCTCAGCACGCGCTTGAGCAACGTGGTTTTGCCCGAGCCGAGAAAACCGGTCAGGATGGTGGCGGGAATCAAGGACATGGGCAGCGGTCTCCAGCAGCGGGGCTTGAACGCGGATTTGGCAGGGTGCCAGGCCGTCATTCGGGCCGCGCAGTGTAGTGCACCGCACGGAGACCACCGTCACTGGCAGCGCAGCCCGGGCGCGCTGTCAGGCTTTGCTGCTACGCGGACCAAGCGCCGGCGCAGCGGCTGGGTCGGCAGCATCCGGCGCGGCGATCGGTCGTTTGCTCGCTTGTGCCCGGGGGTGGGCCGCGTCGTACACCCGTGCGAGGTGCTGGAAATCGAGTCGCGTGTAGACCTGTGTGCTGCTGATGCTGGCGTGGCCAAGTAGCTCTTGCACCGCGCGCAGGTCACCGCTGGATTGCAGCAAATGGCTGGCGTAGGAGTGGCGCAGCATGTGCGGATGCACCGGCGTGGCCAGGCCTGCCAGCTGCGAGCGTCGCTTGAGTCGCACGCGGATGTGTTGCGGTGTGAGACGTTGGCCGCGCGCGCCAATAAACAGCGCCGGGTCGTCCCCGGCCCAGGCGGCGCGCGCCTGCAACCACAGCGCCAGTGCAGCCAGCGCAGCGACGCCCACTGGCACGCTGCGCCGTTTGCTGCCTTTGCCCAGCACCTGCACCTCGCCCGCTTGCATGTCGATCCAACCACGCGCCTGCGCACTGGGCGCCGCATCCAGCCCCACCAGCTCGCCAATCCGCAGCCCGCAGCCATAAAGCAGCTCGGTGGTGCAGGCATCGCGCGCGGCGAGCGCGGAATCGTCGCCAGCCTGGATGTAGCTGGCCAGCGCCACCGACTCGTCCACCCCCAGTGCCTTGGGCAGCGGCTTGCCGGCCTTGGGGGCGCGCACGTCTTGCACCGGGTTGAAGTCGATCTCCCCTTGGCGACCGAGCCAGACGTAAAACCCGCGCCAGCCCGAAAGAATCAGCGCTATGCCGCGCGCGCTGCGCCCGCTGCTGTGCATCTGTGCCACCCAACGGCGAATGTGCGCGTTTTGCACCTGTTTGAGTGGCAAGCCCGCATCGACCGCCTGCTGGCTGAGGCGTTGCATGTCGCCGGTGTAGAGCGCCACGGTGCGATCGGCGAGGCGTTTTTCGACCCGCACATGAGCCAGGTAGCGCCGCACCAGGTCGGCATCTGGCGACTGCTCCGCTGGGTGGGCGATGCCGCGCTCGGTCACAGGATCAGGGGCGCAAGCGCGAGAGTGCGGCGCTGCTGAGTTCGCCGATGCGCTGCAGAAAGTCAATGCCCATGTCGGTGGTGAAACGCCCGGCGTCGGCCGAGGCCAGCACCAGCAGGCCGAAGGCTTGCGGCGCAATACCGGCACGCAGGGGCACCAAGGCGATCGAGGTTGCTGAGGCCGGGTCCGGCAACCACCGAGCAGCCTCCAAACCGGTGCTGGCGCCGCAATAGGGCAGGCTGAGCGAGTGAGCAAAGGTGGCGGCGTCGTCGCTCACACCCAAGGTGTAGTCCTCGCTGGCAAATTCACTCGCCACACCCCAAACCTTGATCGCCACCTGCGGTACCAGAAACTGCGCCGCAAGCTCGCGCGCCACCACCCGCGGCAGCTCGCGCGCAACGCGGGTCAGCAGAAGCTCGCGTGTCCAGCGCTGCAGGCGTTCGGCAATCGCGGTGTTTTCGTGGCCGTACCGGATCATGGCAGCCGCCTTGAGCTCCAGCGCCTTGATCTTTTCACGCAGCATTTCGGCTTGGCGCTCCTGCAAGCTGATTGCGCGGTGGCTGTGCGGGCTGGTGAGCTGGACCGCAGCCAGCAGGCTGGCGTGGCGCTCAAAGAAATCGGGCGTGTTGGCCAGGTAGTTGGCGATGTCGTCTTCGGTTATCGGGGGAATGTTGAGATCGGTCATGACGCGCACGATACAGCACAGGGGCCGCAGCAGCGGGGTGGTGGGCCGACCGATCAAGCCAGCGCGGGCAGGTCCAGCTCGCCGTCGAACACGGTGGTGGCCGGGCCTGTCATCAGCACCGGTGCGAAGTGCTCGGGCGCGTCTTGCCAAGCAATGGAGAGCCGCCCGCCCCGGGTCTGCACCTCGACCTCGGCGTCCAGCAAACCCAGCCGAATGCCGGCCACCACCGCCGCGCAGGCGCCGGTGCCGCAGGCCAGGGTTTCGCCCGCGCCGCGCTCGTGCACCCGCAGCCGCACCAGGCGGCGGTCGATCAGCTGCAAAAAGCCCACGTTGACCCGCTCGGGGAATCGGGCGTGGCGCTCGATCAGCGGGCCCCAGGCTGCCACCGGCGCAAAATCGACATCGGCCACCAGCAACACCGCGTGTGGGTTGCCCATCGACAGCGTGGACAGAAGCACCAGACCGACGCCGGGCAGGTCCAGGGGCCAGCGCTCAAAACCGCCCAGGGGCTGGGCGGCCAGGCCGCTGGCGTCGAATGGCACCCGCGCCAGATCGAACACCGGTGACCCCATGTCAACCGTGACACGGCCGTCATCCAGCAAGCGCAGCGAGAGCTCGCCATGTTTTACCTTCACCCGCACCGGGTTTCGCTCGGTCAGACCTTTGTCGCGCACATAGCGCACGAAGCAGCGCGCGCCGTTGCCGCAATGCTCGACTTCGCCGCCGTCGGCGTTGTGGATCACATACTCGAAATCCAGCCCCAGGCCGGGCGAGGGCCGCACGCTCAGGATCTGGTCGGCCCCGACACCAAAATGCCGGTCGGCCAACCAGCGGTACTGCGCCACGCTCAGATTCAGGCGCCCACGCGTCTCGTCAAGCACCACAAAATCGTTGCCCGCGCCTTGCATTTTGGTAAAGCGAATGTGCATGGTGCGAATTATCTGCCACAGCGGGGCCCCACCCGCACCGGATGGCGAGCGGGCTTCGCCGGGCCGCAGCGGGCCCACACCCGGGAAAACCATGATCGCCCAGCTGCAAAAAATTTGTATGATGACCCGACAACCAATCAACTCCTGCCAGCGCACCCCCTGACTTCCCCATGACCGGCCTTTTGCCTGCCCCCGAGCGCTTGAGCGACCGCCTGGCCGCCTTGATCCAGCAACGCATCGCGTCCAGCGAACTGGCGCCTGAAGAACGCCTGCCAACCGAACGCCAGCTGGCCGAAACCCACGGCGTCTCACGCACCGTGGTGCGCGAGGCGGTGAGCCGGCTCAACTCCATGGGCTTGCTGGTTTCGCGCCAAGGTGCGGGGGTGTTCGTGGCGCCGCTGAATCAAGCGCGTGCGCTGGCCTTCGACCCCAGCGTGCTCAGCTCGATCGCTGGCGTGTTGCAGGTGGTGGAGGTACGCCGTGGGCTGGAGGCCGACATGGCGGCGCAGGCGGCCGAGCGCATGACACCTGAAAAGGCCGGGGCCATCGCCGCCGCGCTGGCTGCCTTGGAAGCCTGCGCACCGCACGGCGCCGAAGGTGTGCAGGCCGATCTGGATTTCCACCGCAGCATCGCACGCGCCACCGACAACCCGCACTTCGAGCGCCTGATCGGCTTTCTGGAGCAGTACCAGCGCGATGCGATGCACGTCACCCGCACCAACGAAGCGCTGGACAGCGGCTACCAAACACAGGTGCAGCAGGAGCACCGTCGCATAGCCGAGAGCGTGATGCGCGGCGACGCCCTGGCGTCGCGACAAGCCGCCCGCGAACATATGCAAAACGCCGCCATTCGGCTGGAGCAAGCCGCACCTGCTGTGCGCCACACCCTCAGCGCCTTGCTCAAACGAATACCTTCACGCAGCACACCATGAACACCAAACCTCCCCTCACGCTGGGCGTGATCGGCCTGGGCTCCATGGGCCTGGGCGCCGCTTGCTCCGCTGTGCGCCAAGGTGTGCCCACCTGGGGCTTCGACCCGCGCCCAGAAGCGCTCGCTGCGTTTCGCGGAGCCGGTGGCAACGGCGCTGCCAGCGTGGCCGAACTGGCCGCGCATTGCGATGTGGTGCTGGTGCTGGTGGTCAATGCCGCACAAACCGAAGACGTGCTGTTTGGCCCCGACGGGCTCGCACAGCATCTCAAAGCCGGCAGCGTCGTTATCGCTGCGGCCACGGTCAACCCGGCCCTGCCACCATTGTGGGAGCAACGCCTGGAAGCCCAAGGCCTGTGGCTGATCGACGGCCCGGTCTCGGGTGGTGCCAAAAAAGCAGCTGATGGTCAGATGACAGTGATGGCCTCGGGCAAACCCGAAGCGTTCGCAGCCGCTGGCGCGCTGTTGAACAGTTTCGCCGGCAGGGTCTACCAGCTGGGCGACCGGGTGGGCGTGGGCTCCACCGTGAAGATGGTCAACCAGCACCTGGCAGGGGTGCACATCGCCGCCGCCTGCGAAGCGATGGCGCTGGGCATCAAGGCTGGCGCCGACCCGCACCAGCTCTATGAGGTGATCACCAATGCCGCTGGCAACAGCTGGATGTTTGAGAACCGGGTGCCGCACATTCTGGCTGGGGACTACACCCCGCTTTCCAGCGTGAACATCTTCGTGAAAGACCTGGGCATCGTGCTCGACGCCGCGCAGCAGCTGAAGTTTCCACTGCCGCTGGCCGCCGCTGCGCACCAGCTCTACCTCTCGACCGCCGCTATGGGCCTGGGTGATGAAGACGATTCGGCGCTGGTCAAGTACTTTGCCACGCTCGCCGGGCTGACCCTGCCCGCCGCCCAGAAGCCGCAGCCATGAAGTCCGGCGTGATTTTGGGCGTGATTGCGGACGACTTCACCGGCGCCACCGACGTGGCCAGCATGCTGGTGCGCGCCGGCATGCCCACGGTGCAGGTGCTCGGCGTGCCCGAGGGCGAACTGCCGGTGGCCGACGCGGTGGTGATCGCGCTCAAGACGCGCACGGTTCCCGCCGCCGAGGCGGTGGCGCAGAGCCTGGCTGCGCTCGCTGCGCTGCGGGCCGCAGGCGCGCGCCAGATCTACTTCAAGTACTGCTCCACCTTCGACTCCACACCGGCCGGCAACATCGGCCCAGTGACCGACGCGCTGATGCAGGCGCTGGATGCTGATTTCGCAATAGCCTGCCCAGCCTTCCCAGAAAATGGCCGCACCGTGTTCCGCGGCCACCTGTTTGTGGGCGAACAGCTGCTCAGCGACTCGGGCATGAAAAACCACCCGCTGACCCCCATGACGGATTCCAACCTGGTGCGCGTGTTGCAGGCACAAACGGCCCAGCGGGTGGGCCTGCTGGGTGTTGACGCGCTGCGCCACCACGCGCCAACAGCCATCGAGAAACAGCAAGCCGATGGCGTGCGCATCGCGGTGGCCGACGCGATCGACAACAGCGACCTGCTCAACCTGGCAGAGGCCTGCGCCGAGATGGCGCTGATCACCGCCGGCTCAGGCGTGGCGCTGGGCCTGCCGCCAGCCTACCAGCGCCGGGGCTGGTGGGCGCCGAGCGAGAACGCGGCGCAGCTGTCTGCGGTCAGCGGACCGGCCGCTGTGTTGTCGGGCTCCTGCTCGGACGCAACCAACGCGCAGGTCGCGCGCTGGATCGCCGATGGGCACACCGCCATCGCCATCGACCCGCTGGCGCTGCACAACGGAACCCAGAGCGCTGCGACGCTCTTGGCCCAAACGCTGCCCGCGCTGGCCGCGTCGGCTGGGGCTCCCGTGTTGGTCTATGCCACCGCCGCGCCCGAGCGGGTGAAGGCGGTGCAGGCCGAGCTGGGTGTGGCCGCAGCGGGCGCGCTGGTCGAGCACACGCTGGCCGCGCTCGCGCTGGGTCTGGTGCAGGCGGGCGTGCGCCGGCTGGTGGTGGCCGGTGGCGAAACATCGGGCGCGGTGGCGCAGGCACTGGGCGTGCCGCGGTTGCGCATTGGCGCGGCGATCTGCCCCGGCGTGCCCTGGACCGAGGCCACGCTGCCAGTCTCGGGCGAGCCGCTGTGGCTGGCGCTCAAGTCGGGCAACTTCGGTGGTGTCGACTTTTTCGCCGATGCGCTGCGCCAAGCCGGGGTGGCGCTGCCGTGATGACTTGGCCTGTCCAGCAAGACGCCTTGCGCGCCGAGATCGTGCGGGTGGGTGCCTCGCTGTTCCAGCGCGGCTATGTGCATTCAAGCGCCGGCAACATCAGCATGCGCCTGAACGCCGATCAAGGTGGTGGTTTTCTCATCACGCCGACCGACGCTTGCTTGGGCTTTCTCGACCCGTCCCAGCTCGCCTGGGTGGACGAAGCGGGCACACAGCGCAGCGGCGAGCGCGCCAGCAAAACGCTGGCCTTGCACCAGCGGATCTACGCCGCTGCCGCCGAAGCGCGCTGTGTGGTGCACAGCCATGCCACCCACCTGGTGGCGCTCACGCTGCAAGGCGTCTGGCGCGAAGACGACATCCTGCCGCCGCTCACCCCCTACCAGGTGATGAAGGTCGGTCATGTGCCCCTCATCGCCTACCGCCGCCCGGGTGACCCGGCGGTGGCCGACGCGGTGGCCGCCCACATCACCGCCGCCCTGCGCCCGCTGCGCGCGGTGATGCTGGAGCGTCTGGGCCCCACCGTCTGGCACGACAGCCCATCTGCGGCCATGGCGCTGCTGGAAGAACTGGAAGAAACCGCGCGCCTGTGGCTGCTTGGCGCGCGCGCCCTCGCCCCCATGACCGAGGCGCAGATCGACGAGCTGCGTACCCACTTCAACGCCCCCTGGTAAGCACACAACCCCATGCCCCGTTTCGCCGCCAACCTCTCCATGCTCTACACCGAGCTGCCGTTCCTCGACCGCTTCGCGGCTGCCGCCGCAGACGGGTTCGATGCGGTGGAGTACCTGTTCCCCTACGATTTCACGCCCACTGAGATCGCTGCACGTTTGAAAGAAAACGGCCTGACGCAGGCCTTGTTCAACCTGCCACCAGGCGACTGGGCGGCTGGCGAGCGCGGCATGGCTTGCCATCCTGGACGCGAAGCCGAGTTCGCGGCCAGCGTGGCGCAGGCCTTGGTCTACGCCCAGGCCACCAGCTGCCAGCGCCTACACGCGATGGCTGGACTCAAACCCGCCGGCGTGAGCGAGGCTGCCCTGCGCAGCACCTATGTCAACAACCTGAGAGCGGCGGCTGCGCAACTGGCGCCGCACGGTATCACCCTGCTGATCGAGCCGATCAACACGCGCGACATGCCAGGCTTTTATCTCAACAGGCAACAACAGGCCCACGGCGTTCTTGCCGAGGTGGGCGCACCCAACCTGAAGGTGCAGATGGACCTCTACCACTGCCAGATCATGGAAGGCGACCTGAGCCGGCGGCTGGAACAGCACCTCGCTGGCGTTGGTCACATTCAGATCGCCGGCGTGCCCGACCGCCAAGAGCCCGACGGCGGCGAGGTGCATTTCCCCCACCTGCTGGACCGGCTGGATGCGCTGGGTTACGCTGGATTTGTCGGTTGCGAATACCGTCCCAAGGCGGGCACCAGCGAAGGCCTCGGCTGGCTGCGCCACTATCGGGCTCGCTCAACCGCTCCCCACAGCGCACCCACATGAACATTCTCATCACCGGCGGCGCCGGCTTTCTGGGGCGCACCCTGGCGCAGAGCCTGTTGCAACGCGGGCAGCTCGGCGGGCGCTCCATCACCACACTCGCGCTGGCCGATCTGGTCGCACCCAGCGACGCCGCGCTCGCGCAAGACCCTCGGGTAGGTGTGCACACCGGCGATCTGCTGCGCAGCTTGCCCGCTCTCATGGCCGCGCAGCGCTGGGACGCTGTGTTCCACCTCGCCTCGGCCGTCTCGGGCGAGTGTGAAGCCCACTTCGACCTCGGCCTGCACGCCAACCTCGACACCACCCGCGCCCTGCTTGATGCCTGCCGCGCGCAGACCGACGCTGGCCACCCGCCACCGCTGTTTTTCTTCTCCAGCTCGGTCGCGGTCTATGGCAGCGACGCCGCAATCTCACTGCCCGCCTTGGTGCGCGACGACACCCTGCCCACGCCACAGTCGAGCTACGGCATCCACAAATTCGTTTGCGAGCAGCTGGTGGCCGACTACACCCGCAAGGGCTTCATCGACGGTCGCGCCGCACGGCTCATGACGGTCTCGGTGCGCCCGGGCCGGCCCAACGGTGCGGCGTCCAGCTTTCTCTCGGGCTTGTTTCGCGAGCCGCTCGCTGGCCAACCCAGCCAATGCCCAGTGGACCAGGACACCGAGGTGGCGCTGTCATCGCCAGCCAACACCGTCGCTGGCATCCTCGCCGTGGTGGAAGCCAGCCGAGAGGCCTTTGGCGGGCGCACCGCCATCAACCTGCCCGCGCTCACGGTGAACGTGCGCCAGATGCTGCAGGCTTTGCAAGACCTCGCCGGCCCTGAACTGATGTTGCTGATTCGGGATGTTCCGGATGCTGGCGTGAAAAAAATTGTGCAGGCTTGGCCCTCGCGTTTTGAGAGCCCGCGCGCCGCCGCGCTCGGCCTGATCCCCGATCCCGATTTCGGCAGTGTGCTGCGCCAGTACGTGCTGCACCATGCCGAAGCCGTGACCCAACCAGCCGCGCGCCAGCGGCTGGGTCTTTGAGTGTTCCCGTTCCGTTTAGCCAACCAACCCCCCGTAGGAGACATGCGATGAAAGCCATCTTGAAACCCCTCGCCCTGGCCGCCGTGCTCGCGGCCGCTGCCACCGGCGTGCAAGCCCAGACCGTTCTGAGGATCGGTTACGCCACCTCGCCCACCTCCCATTACGGCGTCGGCACCACCGCGTTCTGCGATGAAATGGAGAAGGGCACGCAAGGCCGCTACAAGTGCCAGCAGTTCCCTTCCTCCGCCCTCGGCGGTGAGCGCGAGCAGATCGAAGCGGTGCAACTCGGCACACAGGATCTGGTGAACACCTCCACCGGCCCGCTGGGCAACTTCGTGCCCGAGGTGCGAATCGTCGACATCCCCTTCCTGTTTCGCGACTACGACCACGCCCGCAAGGTGATGGACGGCCCGATTGGCCAAGATCTGCAAAAGAAAATGGCCGCCAAGGGCCTGATCAACCTGGCCTGGACCGAAAACGGCTTTCGTCACATGACCAACAGCAAGCGCCCCATCAACAGCGCCGAAGACGCTGCGGGCCTGAAAATGCGCACGATGGAAAACAAGGTGCACATGGAAGGCTACAAAACCTTCGGTATCCTGCCCACGCCCATGCCCTTCCCCGAGCTGTTCACCGCTTTGCAACAAGGTACGGTCGATGGTCAGGAAAACCCGATCCCGGTGATCTTGGCAAGCAAGTTCTCGCAGGTCCAGAAGCACCTTTCGCTCACGGGCCATGTGTACTCGCCTGCGGCCATCATCTTGTCGCCTGCGGTTTGGAACAAGCTGTCCGCCGCTGACAAAACCGTCTTCACCGAAGCCGCCAAGAAGGCCGCCACAGCCCAGCGCAAGAAGGTCAATGACGACGAGGCCAGCGGCATCGCCCAGCTGCGCGCCGAGGGCGTGCAGGTGATCGAGAAGGTCAACGGCGAGAGCTTCCGCAAAGCGGTGGCCCCAGCCTATGCCGGGTTCGCAAAGGAGTTCGGTGCCGCCAATATCGCCGCGATTCAGGCCGTGAAGTAGTCTCCCCCGCGCCGCGCCTGCGGCGCCTCGCCCCCCCAGGGGGCAACACTGGCGGGCCGGCAAAACCGAGGCAAGGCTTCCCCCGCGCCGCCTGCCGCGTCACCCCCCAGGGGGCCACATCTGCGGGCCGGCAAAGCCGGACCCGCGATGTCCGGGGTGGGCTTCCCCTCCTCTGACAAAGCCTGGGCTTGCTTTCCATTTGTACTTGTGCCCTGCTTGGGTGATCGCCATGAAATCCCTCATCCTCACGCTCGACCGCTGGATCACCGGCACCTGTCTTCATTTGGCATGTCTGCTACTGGCGGTGATTTCCTGCCTGGGACTTTGGCAGGTGGTCACGCGCTTTGTGTTGTCGCAGCCGTCTACCTTCACCGAGGAAGCCATGCGCCGCCTCCTGATCTGGATGGTGATGCTGGGCATGGCAGTGGCGGTGCGCAAGGGGGCGCTGATCTCGGTGGATCTGATGCTGCGCCTTTCGCGCGGCGCCTGGCGGCGCACGGTGCGCAGCGTCATCTCGGGCGTGAATATCGCTTTCTTCTCGGTGGTGCTGTGGTTCGGGATTGACCTGGTGTGGCGGGTGCGCTTTCAAACCTTCGCCAGCTTGGAGCTGTCGATGTCCTGGGGCTACGCCGCTGTGCCGGTGGGCGCGCTGCTGGCGATTCTGGCCACGCTAGCCCACCACCTGGACCCGCAAAACCAGGAACTCGAAACAGCGCAATAGACCGCGCCTGCTGCCCAATGCCCAACCCCTTTTCCCACCGCCGGACGCGCCCATGCCCTTGACCCTGCTGATCACCATGATGGTGTGCTTTGCCTTCAGCATTTCGATCGCCGTAGCCATTGGCGGCTCGGCTGTGCTGGGCATTGCGCTGTTCGAGCCCGATCAGCTGATCCTCGTGCCGAAAGAGATGTTTAGCGCGATTGACAAGTTTCCGCTCGCTGCCATCCCGTTTTTTATTCTGGCGGGCAACCTGATGGAGACCGGCGGCATTTCGCGCCGGCTGGTGGACTTCGCCAAGTCGCTGGTGGGTGGCGTGCAGGGCGGCTTGCCGATGACATGCGTGCTCACCTGCATGATTTTTGCCGCTGTCTCGGGCAGCTCGGTGGCCACCACCTTTGCCATCGGCGCGATTCTGATTCCAGCGCTGGTCAAGCACGGCTACCCGGTGGGTTACGCGGCCTCGGTGCAAGCCACCTCGGCCGAGCTGGGCGTGGTGATTCCACCGTCCATCCCGCTGATCCTGTTCGGTGTGGCGGCCGAGGTGTCGATCGGCGAGCTGTTCATCGCCGGCTTCGGTCCGGGCCTTTTGATCGGTGGCGCACTGATGCTGTTCGTGCACCTGTGGTGCCGTTTCAAGGGCCTGGGCAAAACCGATGGCGATGGGCGGCTGGGTGTCTGGCCAGCCACACGCGACGCTGGCTGGGCGCTGCTGATGCCGGTGGTCATCCTGGGCGGCATTTACGGTGGCATCTTCACGCCCACCGAGGCCTCGGTGATCGCCGTTTTCTACGCGCTGGCGGTCGGCCTGGTGATCCACCGCGAGCTCAAGCTGTCGGACATCGTGGTGGTGTTGCGCAAATCGGTGATCTCCAGCGCGGTGATCATGTTCATCATCGCCAACGCTGGCCTGTTCGCCTTCCTGATCACCCGAGCTGGAATTCCCGACGCCATTGGTCAGTGGCTAACCGCTGTGCTGCAGTCGCCAGGCATGTTTTTGCTGGGGGTGAACGCCGCGCTGTTCGTGATCGGTATGTTCATCGAGACCTCGGCCGCGATCATCGTGCTGGCGCCCATCCTGGTGCCGGTCGCCATCTACTTCGGAATCGATCCGGTGCACTTCGGCATCATCATGGTGGTCAACCTGGCCATGGGTATGATCACGCCGCCGTTCGGTGTCAACCTGTACGCGGCTTGCACTGTGGCCAAGATTTCGCTTGATCGCATCGTCGGCCACCTGTTGCCGTTTGTACTGGTCATCATGGGCTGCCTGATGCTTATCACCTATGTGCCGCAAATCTCGCTGGCGCTACGCGATGTGGTGTATGCCAAACCGCCGGTGGTGGAACCGGTGATTGGCCCGTCCATCGGACCTCAGTAAACCTCCTACTCCTTATGGCCCTTCACTTTATTGCCAACACCGCTGTGCGCTCGGCCAGCGGCCAGACACTGCCTGTGATCGACCCCGCCACTGGCGAGATCTACGACACCCTGGAGCGTGGTGACGCCGCCGACGTCGACGCGGCCGTGACCGCCGCCCGCCAGTGTCTGGACGCCACCTGGAGCCGCCTCACCGCCGCCGAGCGCGGCCGTTTGCTGATGAAGCTGAGCGCCTCCGTGGCCGAACACGCCGACGAGCTCGCCGCGCTGGAGCAACGCGACTGCGGCAAGCCGGTGAAGCAGGCACTGGCCGATGCACTGGCGCTGGTGCGTTACTTCGAGTTCTACGCCGGCGCTGGCGACAAGCTGCACGGCGACACCATTCCCTACCTCGACGGCTACAGCGTGCTGAGCTGGCGCGAACCGCACGGCGTCACCGGCCATGTGATCCCGTGGAACTACCCGATGCAAATCTTCGGGCGCAGCGTGGGCGGCGCCTTGGCAGCCGGCAACGTGTGTGTCATCAAGCCGTCGGAGGACGCCTGTTTGTCCATCATCCGTGTGGCCGAGCTGGCCACCGCGGTGGGCTTTCCGCCGGGTGCGATCAACATCGTCACCGGCTACGGCCACGAGGTCGGCGACGCGCTGGCGCGCCACCCCGGCATCGATCACATCAGCTTCACCGGCAGCCCCCGCGTCGGCACGCTGATCCAGCAGGTCGCTGCCGAGCGCCATTGCCCGGTGACGCTGGAGCTGGGCGGCAAGGGGCCGCAGATCGTGTTCGATGACGCCGATGTGGACGCTGCCCTGCCCTTCATCGTCAACGCCATCGTGCAAAACAGCGGCCAGACCTGCAGCGCTGGCTCGCGCCTGCTGGTGCAGCGCGGCGTGTACGAGTCGGTGTTGCAGCGCGTGGGCGAGGCCTTCACGAAGCTGCGCGCCGGTCCGCCCGCGATGGACCTCGATCTGGGTCCGTTGATCCGCCAGAGCCAGCTCGAGCGGGTGCGCGGTTTTCTGGACGAAGCGCGCGCCGCTGGCATCGCCACCGTGGCCCAGGGCCGCATCGTGGGCGAGGCGGCTGCCGGCGGTTTCTACGCCGCCCCCACGCTGTTGCGCGATGTGCCAGTGGGCCACCGGCTGGCACAAGAAGAGGTGTTCGGCCCGGTGTTGGCGGCTATGCCATTCGACGACGAAGACCACGCGGTGCAACTCGCGAACGCCACCGCCTTTGGTTTGGTTGCCGGCGTGTGGACGCGCGACGGCGCGCGCCAGTTCCGCATGGCGCGCCGAGTCAAGGCCGGCCAGGTGTTCATCAACAACTACGGCGCCGGCGGCGGTGTCGAGCTGCCGTTTGGCGGCGTGAAGTCCAGCGGTTACGGCCGCGAAAAAGGCTTTGAAGCCCTGCTCGGCTTCACCACCCTGAAAACCGTGGCCTTTCGCCACGGCTGACCCAGTTTATTGGAAGAAACACAAGATGCGCGTCCACAACAAATCCATCATCGTCACCGGCGCTGGCAACGGCTTTGGTGAAAGCATTGCCCAGCGCCTGGCCGCCGAGGGCGCTCGGGTGATCGTCAACGACATTGATGCTGCCAATGGCGAGCGCGTGGTGGCGGGCATCCTCGCAGCCGGTGGAGAGGCCTCGTTTTTCGCAGCCGACGTCACAAAATCGACCGAGATCAAAGCGCTGGTGGATGCCGCGCTGCAGCGCCATGGCCGGCTCGACGCCATGGTCAACAACGCCGGCTGGACGCACCGCAACCAGCCAGCGCTCGATGTCAGCGAAGACGAGTTCGACCGCTGCTATGCGGTCAACGTCAAGAGCATCTATCTGTCGACCATGCACGCGGTGCCAGCGCTGCGCGCGGGCGGCGGCGGCTGCCTGATCAACATCGCGTCAACCGCTGGCGTGCGCCCGCGCCCGGGGCTCACCTGGTACAACGGCAGCAAAGGCGCGGTGATCACCACCTCGAAGTCGCTGGCGGCCGAGTTTGGCCCAGACAACATCCGCGTCAACTGTGTCAACCCGGTGATCAACCCGTTCACCACGCTGGGTGCCTCGTTCGCCGGCGGCGAGCTGACCGAAGAGCGCCTCGCCAAATTCCGCTCCAGCATTCCGCTCGGGCGTTTTTCGACCGGCGACGATGTGGCCAGCGCGGTGCTCTACCTCGCCAGCGACGAGGCCGCGTTCATCTCAGGTGTGTGCCTGGAAGTGGACGGCGCGCGCTGCGTCTGACGCGCGACTTCTCCCCGGCGCGGCCTGTCGCACAATGCCGCCATGCCACGCGCCAACCAACTCCTGCACCCCGCCCGCCGCCCTGCCCCGCTGCGCGCAGCCGCCACCGTGTTGCTGCTGCGCGACGGCGTCCAAGGCTTGGAGGTGCTGATGACGCGCCGCTCCAGCAGCGCCAGTTTCGCACCCGGTGCCTACGTCTTTCCGGGCGGTGGCATTGACACCGCCGACGCCGTGGCGCACAGCCTGGCGACCCGCCGACCGACCCAGAGCGACCAGCACCTGACCCAGGCCATTGCGGCCATCCGCGAGAGCTTCGAGGAGCTGGGCGTCTTGCTGGCGCGCCACGCCGACGGCTCGCACGCCAGCACCCAAGACATTGCAACCCTCGACCGCAAAGCGCCGTTCGCCGCGCAGTGCCGCGAACGCGGCCTCACGCTGGACGGCGCCGAGGTGTTCTTGCTGGCGCACTGGATCACCGACCGCGATCTGCCGCGCCGCTTCGACGTGCCGTTTCTGGTCGCGCGCATGCCCGAAGGCCAGGAGCCGGTAGCCGACGAGGCCGAGCAGTTCGAACCGGTCTGGGTGCGCCCGGCCGACGCGCTGGCGCGCCACGCGGCCGGCAGCTTCTTCATCATCTTCCCCACCATCCGTACGCTGGAGCGGCTCGAGGCCCACGACACTGTGGCGGCGGTGCTGGACGCCTGTGCGGTCAATGACGAACCGCTGTTCACCAGCTGCCCGCGCGCCGGTGTGCTCAATGGCGCCGATTCGCGCCACATGGAGCACGAAGCGCCGTTCGGCGAGCTCGCCCTGGTCTGCCCCGACGGCCAGATCGTGCATGCGCTGGACTGGCAGACCGAGCGCCCGGTGCCGCTGCTGAAAAACCTGCAGCGCCTGACCGCGCCGAATCCCGGCTTCATGACCGGTCCGGGCACCAACAGCTACCTGGTCGGCGACCCCACCACCGGCCACATCGTGATCGACCCCGGCCCCGACGAGCCGGCCCACATCGAGCGCTTGTGGCGCGCCGCCGGCGGCGACATCCGCGCCATCGTTTGCACCCATTCCCACCCCGACCATTCGCCGGGCGCACCGCGCCTGCAAGCGCTGTGCCGCGAAGCCGGGCTCCATGCCGGGCGCGATGTTGGGCCAGGATTAAGCCACGGCGTGCCACCCATTCTGGGTCTGCCGAGTGCAGCAACCTCGCGCGAAAACAGCCGCTTCACCCCCGAGCGCGCGCTGGCTGACGGCGAGCGCATCACGCTGAAAACAGGCGCTGGTGACACCGCGCACACGCTGCGCGTGGTCCACACCCCCGGCCACGCGGCCAACCACCTGTGTCTGGTGCTGGAAGAAGACGGCCTGCTGGTGTCCGGCGACCACATCCTGAACGGCAGCACCACCGTGATCGACCCGCCTGATGGCCACATGGGCGACTACCTGGCTTCACTCGACAAGCTCAGCGCGCTGTGCCGCGAGCACAGCATCGACTTCATCTTGCCGGCCCACGGCTATGTGATCGGCGACCTGCGCCACAGCGCCGACAACCCCTCAGCCCCTGCCGAAGGCGGCGCCCAAGCTGCCATCGCTCAGCTGAAGGCACACCGCCTCGCGCGCGAAGCCAAGGTGGCGCGCGCCATGCAGGCACAGCCGCAAGGCACAGCCGACGACTGGGTGAAGCTCGCCTACGACGACGTGCCCGAGCGCCTGTGGCCGGTCGCCAAGCGCTCGCTGCTGGCGCATGTGCAGCGCATTCAAAGCCTGGGTGGGTTCAACCTCTAACAGCGTGCGCCCGGCGCAGAGCCGGACGTGAGAAAAAAGTGTGAAGCGCGCCGTTACGCCGGATTCTGTGCATACCGGGCTTTCTTGCAAAAACCTGGTATGTGGTCGCCATTCCTCTGGGCCGCTGGTCACCCAAACGGCTCGGTGCTACCTACCCGCCAACTCACCTTGCGGAACAACAAGGATTCACGACACAGCGAACTGTGTCGCTTCAGACTGGCCTATTTGGTATTGCTGCGCGTAGAGATTGCCCGTTTCACCCGAACTGAATCGGCTCGTCTCTGTTGCTCTGATCCTCACCTTAGGGCCCGTTGAATCCGCTTTCGCAAACCCAGCTGGCTTGTCGGTGGAGAGGTGTTACCTCCTACGCTGTCCTGTGCAGTCCGGACGTTCCTCCAGTGCGCCCTTTCGGGTGCTCTTTCGAGCCTGCACCAGCGACGACCTGGCGCGCTCCACGGGTTCGATTATCCCCTGCCCCAGCAAGCCTGGTTCAAACGATGCGTTCGAGCTTCTTGGACTTCCACACCAGCTTGTAGTAAGCGGTCTGCAGCACCAGCATGGCGGTGTAGGTGATCGGAAAGGCCATCCAGACGCCTTGCAGACCAAAGTGGGTGCTCAGCGCGTAAGCAGCGGGCAGTTGCACCAGTGCAACGCAGCCGATCGAGATCGCTACTGGCACCAGCACCACGCCGCTGGCGCGCATGATGCCGGCAATCACCGCCTGAAAGCCAAACAGCAGCAGGCTCCACACCATGATTTTCAGCAGATGCTCGGCCTGCGCGCGTACCTCGGCCTCGGTGATGAACAGCCCCAGCAGCCAGTGCGACAGCGCGTAGCCCAACAGCACCAGCGAGCCGATGACGGCGGCGTTGAGCCAGAGGCCGACGCGCAAAATAGCCTCCACCCGATCAACCTTGCCGGCACCGATCACCTGCGCGCCCAAGATTGACGCGGTGATCGCGATTGAATTCGCAGGAAACTGCACATAACTCACCACCTGTGTCACCGCGCCATAAGCGGCCGTGGCCTGTGAACCATAGCTGTTCACCAGCGCCAGAATCGCCAGCTCCGACAGGGAAAGCACCACCATCTGAAGCCCGGTGGGCAGGCCGATGCGCGTCACACGCTTCAAAATGGTGAGGTCGATGCGCAGCGCGGCGAACAAGGCCCGGTTCGGCGCGAGCACATGGTCACGCCCAAGCAAGCGCAGCGCCAGAAAAGCCAGCGCTACCACATACGACACCAGGCTTGCATACGCCGCGCTCTGGATGCCCATTTGGGGCAGACCCAGCCAGCCCAAAATCAGCGCCGGGGTGAGCAGCAAACCCACGGCGGTGGAGAAG
>Ga0105052_10000847_pt1 | contig 42008 bp, 30 predicted proteins | sample FRY03_FD_78094 | JGI IMG/M metagenome (GOLD analysis project Ga0105052, IMG submission 78094) | Freshwater microbial communities from Lake Fryxell liftoff mats and glacier meltwater in Antarctica - FRY-03 | ecosystem: Environmental > Aquatic > Freshwater > Ice > Glacier meltwater ... | reverse complement strand
ATTGCGGCAATGATTCCAGTTCCTTTAGGTTCGGTAGCATCGAGTATGACCATACCCATGGCTTTATGGTCCAATAACTGCTGCTGGGTTGAAACTTCGGTGATATAAACGAACTTGGGCATAGGTGTTGAAATTAGCAACTCTTTCGCATCCTTATTCAATTCCTCATTTAAAGCAACGGAATCCTTGAATGAACGACTTGACGCCAAAAGAGTTCTTATCAATACCGGACTGTTAATATCGTTGGCCAAAGAACTGATTAGGCCAAGCGAGGTTCTTCGAGCCTCGTTTGCTTCCATGTAAATCTTGTGGTAGAGGGGCACAATAAAATAGGTCAATTCGCATCCTGTCCATCGTGGATTTGTATAGTAGGAAACAGGTGTGGTGAGTTGTGCGGTCTGATAAGGTGGGTAGTTATCATCAATCATGACATATTCCAAATCAAGATCGGCCATGTCTGAGACCTTTTGTCCATTAATCTGAGCAATTTCTGGAAGAGCGGTAAGATCTGTATGCTCATTCAATCGATTGCGTCCGATAATGTTCAGTGCATGGCCTATTCCCTGATTATTTTGAAGAACTCCAACCACTGGGATTCCAGATTCGACATAGGTACGTAGCATCCTAAAAAAATCGTCTTTGTACTGCTGTTTACCATAGATGCGCACTCCGAAACCAATTTCTTTCAGGGCAAAAGAAATTTGGCCTGCCTGCAATCCTTTTGAAGGCAATAATCTTTCGAAAGAGAACTTACCAAGTATACGATTGACCTCTGATGGGAGAATGGGTGTGTATTCTGCATAACGATTACCGAAATATTCCATCAATGACCACAGGGTTGTTTCTGCACATGTTATGGCTTCGCTATCCTGCGAGGAGTGCGGAAAACCATTTACGTTGACTTTAAGCCCGTTTACGGTGGCGGGATATGAGACATTGCAGATTGCGATATTCATATTCTGCAATGCCTTTGGGCTAACCAAAGACCTGCCGACAATTGCAGGAAACGTTGGTCTAAGTATGATGAAACCCAAATATGAATCCTTCACTTTCTGATAGTCGGCTCGACTACGGAAAACTTCGTCAGGCAAGTTTTCATTCAACAAGGAAAGGCGTATGGAATTTCGATGGTAAGAGTGATTTTTTGAAGCGTAGTAATTGTAGTATGTGTCCCTGTAGGTTTTGTCTACATAGGGATGTTCAATGACAACAAAAAGGTCTGAGCGAAAGGGTTTGAGATAGGTTTTAAGCCTTTCAATACTGTTTACCAAGTTGCTGTTCTTGATTTGATAACGATCAGTTAGTATGGTTTCAACGGTAGATGCTACCTGCGATATAGGTACCGTTTTATAGAAAATTGTCTCCATTTATTAGTAATGATTTCCAAATGTAGCACAATGTCTGAAGAATTCTAATCGATACATCCGTAGGGAAGATGCATGCAATGGAGACGCATGCAATGCGTGTCTACGGTTAACGGAAAAAAGAAACGCGCCATTGGGAGTGGTTGGATTGGAAATGGGCGTACCGAGGTACGCCCCTACGGTGGGCATGTAGTACGGGAGAACCAGCATTTGAGACGCATGCAAGGGAGACTTGCTAGTTGGGAGAACCTAACGGCAACAATTTGGCTTTGAGGTGCGGTGCGCTAAGGATTGTAGCGGATACCCCACAGGCCGCGCCTAAGCGCGGACGAGGAGTATGAGCGGAAAGCCTGACCCCTTGGGGGAGCGCCCAAAAAACAATCTTACTTTCCTTTGATGGCTTCTAAATATTTTGCGAGTTCTTCCTTTACATAAGGCACAAGGATGAACAGTCCAATCATGTTGGGTACCATCATGGCGAATATCATCGCATCTGAGAAATCGAGCACGCTTCCCATTTTGGAGGCTGCGCCTACGACTACAAATAGGCAGAAGAGGACTTTATAGATTTTCTCGTTACGGTCTGATTTCCCGAAGAGGTAGGTCCATGATTGCATGCCATAATATGACCAGGAGATCATGGTTGAAAAAGCGAAGAGTACAACCGCAATTGTGAGTACAATGGAGAAATGCGGTATGGCACTTTCAAATATGAGATTGGTGAGTCCGACTCCCGAAAGTGACGTGCCATCGGCAAAGACTGCATTGCCGCCAGCATCTCCATAAGCGAAGGCTCCTTCTATATTGTAGATGACGATGACGAGTGCTGTCATGGTGCAGATGACAACGGTATCTATGAACGGCTCAAGCAAGGAAACGATGCCTTCGGAAGCTGCGTGCTTGGTTTTTACTGCTGAGTGAGCAATGGCTGCAGACCCGATTCCTGCTTCGTTGGAGAAAGCTGCCCTTCTGAATCCTTGGATTAGTACTCCGATTGTTCCTCCTGCGATTCCTGCACCTGTGAATGCGCCACTGAAAATGGCCGAAAATGCTGCTGGAATGTGATTGTAATTCATTCCTATGATGACGAGTGCTGCTCCTACATAAATGACTGCCATAAAAGGCACGATTTTTTCGGTGACTTTGGCGATGCGCTGAATTCCGCCAAGGATGACGATTCCGACCAAGACTGCTAGAATGATTCCGAATACGGTTCCGCCATAAGGCGATGAAATTCCTGCGGATGAAAGGAATATCTCAGCTGCCTGATTGGCCTGAAACATGTTGCCACCACCGAATGAACCGCCTACGCACATGATGGCAAAAATGACAGCCAAAGCTTTGCCTAATCCTGCCATATTTTTGGCCGAAAGTCCTTTAGATAGATAATACATCGGGCCACCATAAACGCGACCGTTCGCGTCAATCTCGCGGAAGCGAACACCAAGCGTACATTCTACAAATTTGGACGACATACCGAGCAGACCTGCGAGAATCATCCAAAAGGTTGCTCCTGGACCACCTATGGCAATGGCCACGGCAACGCCAGCAATGTTTCCGAGGCCAACAGTTGCAGAAAGTGCAGCAGTTAATGCTTGGAAGTGATTGACTTCGCCATCAGCACCTTCAATTCGGATGGTGTCGGGTTCGTCACCATCTACAATGTTCAAATCCGATTTCATCTCTTCAACATGCTCGTATTTACCACGAACGGTGTTGATGGCGATTCCGAACAAGCGAAGGCCCGGAAATTTGAAGATGATGGTGAAATAAAGTGCGCCCAAAATCAATGGGAAAAGCACCCAGAAAACCTTAATATCATGGGTGAAAGGGATCTCATAAAAGATGAGCCCAACAAACCAGCCGGTGGCCTGACCAAAGTAGTGATCTATCTTCTGATCGAGTCCCATTGCTTGCTGTGCAAAGGTGAAGATGGGCATAACGGTTGCTACACATAGGGCTAAAAGGTGCTTCATAAATAACGTGGTGTTAAGGTTTATTGAACGAATGGTTAAAGCAAATGTAAAGGTTTGGTTGAAACGCTATTATGGAACCTGAGTAATCGGGTTTTAGGTAGATGCAACTACCTATTGAAAAACATGTTTTTAGCCACAGAAACACAGAATACACAAAGGGTTTGACAGAAATAAATACTTCATTTTTATGTGGCTATTAAAATATCAGGTCAAATGCGTGTGCCCTGAAAACCTCGTAAGCAGTCTTCACCCTTTTATTTCTGCCAATTGCTTCTCCATTAACGCAATTCCTTCTACGAAACTACGCGGATTGTAACCCAACTCCCTTCGTGCCTTATCCAAGATAAAACCCGTAACAGGTGGCCGCTTGGCAGGCTGATTTAGCGTTGTGGAAGAGACTGGGTTAATTAGGCTTTTGTCTAATCCGTAGTAATCGGCCACAGTCCGAACGAGGTCGATGATGGAGAATTGATCTTTTCCTGAAATGTTGTAGATACCAGTAGCGTTCTTGTCAACGGCCAATATGCAGCCATCGGCTAGGTCTTCGGCCAAGGTTGGCGAGCGGAATTGGTCGTCTACTACATTAATCGGATTTCCTTTTTCTAATGCTCCTTTTGCCCAAAGCACGATATTGGAACGGCTCATGTTGTCCACAATTCCGTAAACGAGAACCGTGCGCAGAATGGCCCATTTCAGCTTGCTATTCTGAACAATTAGTTCGCCTTTCCACTTGGCAAGGCCATAATAACTCAACGGATCGGCCACGCCTTTTTCATCATACGGGCCTTCTTCTCCATTGAAAATAAAATCGGTAGAAATATGCACTAAATGGCAATTATTGCGCTCGGCAGCATCTACTATATATTGAACGGCATCTACATTGGCACGGTCGCAAGCGGAATGGTCCAGTTCACAATCATCAACTTGCGTCATGGCTGCCGTGTGGATGATGTAATCGGGTTTTACCGCATCTATTACGGCATCAACGTTTTCCCGACTTTCAATATCCAAAGGATAAAACGTGTATCCAGATTGGTCTAACAATCGATTTTCTCCGCGTGCGGTTGCAATGAGCTCGACATTGCTGCGGTCTTTGAGCTTATAGACAAGTTTTTGTCCCAGCAATCCGTTGGAACCTGTTACGAGAATCTTCTTCACGCTAGCTGGTTATATCGTTTTTCATATCGGTTATCTGCTTAGACGTACCCAGCACAAACAACTTTGAACCTTCCTGAATTTGGGTTTGAGGCGTTGGATTGAAAACATATTCCCCTTCAGATGTCTTGAACCCAACGATGTTGGCACCCCAATTTTTGCGCACATTGAGTTCTTTAATGGTTTGTCCGATGTATGATGTCGGTAACAGATTGCATTGGATTTCTTCAATGTGACTATCTACCCTCGATTGACCCGTGAGCATATCTATGAACTCAACCACATCAGGTTTAACTACCAACTGTGCCATGTGCGCACCTCCAACCTTATCAGGCATAATTACATTGTCAACGCCAGCATGACGCAATTTTGTGTCTGAATTATCTTCAGAAGCACGGCTTATAATTTTCAGTTTCGCGTTATTGACCCGTGCAGTAAGTACCACAAACAGGTTGTCGGCATCATTGGGCAATGCCGAAATAAGTGCTCGCGCATCTTTAATTCCTGCACGAATCAGAACTTCGTCCTGCGTAGCATCTCCCTCAATGAAAAGTATTTTCTTCTTTTCCATAAACTCCGAAATAATGGCTTTGTCCTTTTCTACCACAACGCATGTAACACCGTTTTCGGTAAGCGTTTGGTAGGCTTGGCGCCCATTTCTGCCATAGCCGCAAAGGATTGTGTGGTTCTTCAATTTGTTAATGGATCTATCTACTCTAATGTGTAAAAGCAGTCTTCTAAACTCGCCATCAACCACGTATTTCGTAACCTCGGTAATGGTGTAGGCGAATGTACCAAAACTGCCGAGTATGAGGCAAATGGTAAACATCCTTCCTTCTAGCGAAAGTGGTTTTACTTCGTTGAAGCCTACCGTGGTTACGGTAATGACTGTCATGTAAATGGCATCCCAAAAATCGAAGCCTTCTATAAGCATGAACCCCGCAACCCCAATGAGCAGCAGTAAACTGATAATAATGAAGGGGAAATAAATGAACCGTATTCGTTTTCTCACGGCAGTAAAGAAAGTTATTTGTTAGTGAGTTGGGGGTTATTGGCTCGTGCCTCAATAAGCTTTAACTCAATAACCGATAACTCATAGATCCCAAACACTTCTGCGTTTGCGCTGAACGGTGGGTTTGAAATAGTGCTTGTGTTCGAGAATGAACGAACTGATGAGATACACGATAATGGGCGAGCCAAACGTGAAGAACGAGAGATAAATGAAATACATGCGGATGCTTGTGGTTTTGATGCCGAGCTTTTCGCCCAGCCAAGAACACACCCCGAAAATCTGGAATTCAAACAACGAAACGACCTTATTCTTCTCTTCGGAACTCATAGTTCTCTTTTCAAAATAGTGGCACCCATGCTGCAAGCTAGGCATTTTTTGTGGTCGCAATAATTGGTTTTGAGTTCAATCAATGCCTGCGATTCGGCAGCATTCTGAACCATCAATCCTTGATTGGTAAACGCATTCACCTTGACGTTCTTCTCCGCTTCGAGTTGCTGCAAAATGGCCAAACTTCTGTCTTGTAGTTCGGGTTTTGCTTCGCGATGGGCTAAAACGAATAGAAAAGGAGCAACTGCATTGATAAGAATGTTCTGCGCCATGGTGGTTCCAATTCGCTTTGATTTTGGTGCAGATTCGGAGCCAAAATGATAATGCGTTTCCCAATACGCTGATGGTAAAACACTCAGTGTTTTGGGTTCAATATTCTCCGTCTGACTAGAAAACCAACGCAAGAATGCACCTGTTTTTTGGAACAAAACAGCCAACTGCGCAATTCTCACCGTAGGGAAGTTGGCTGGTCGCAAACGGAGGAATTTCCACAACTTTTTATCAAGTGGTTTCAGGTCATATTTATGTTGAAGAAAATCATATTCCTTTTTGAGTTGTTGGGAATATTCGTCTTTCGGATTTACCAAAAAGCCTGCGTTTCCGAGCAAGATAGCTTCCAATTGAAATAAACTGTCCCGATGCTTTGCCAGCACTTTCCAAGACGTTTGCTTGGCCAATTGCTCAAACGGTTCAGCATTCACCTTCATCCCAAAGGAGCGGAACAGCACAACCATGAACGCTTGTTCCAGATCGCCATGGCATTCATCCACCAACGCGTTCATCCATTCTGACTTCCGTTGCAAGCGTCCTATTAATAAGGAGTCGAACCAAGCGTTTCTGACCAGTTCAGAAACTTCCAAAAATTGCTTTCCGCAAGGAAGTTCGTCCGATGAGTTGTTGAGATTCTCGTATCGCCTCAAAATCTGGTCAGAAATCAATCCTTTCAATTCCAATGTTGGAAACGAACCGAGTGATTGCTTCAGATCATCTTCAAAAACTACATGAAGAATTATGTTCGCATAAGCAGGATCGGTTTGATGATTGTGCTTCAGCCAATCGGAACTACGAATATGGATCTCAACATTCCCTGCCCATTCCGTTCCATCCACTTTTATGCGGGAATTGCGGAAATCTGGGCCTGCATCCGTATTCAGTTCTCCCGAACGGATTACCTCCACCGATTGACCATCAACCGTTCTCAGCCATTGCGAACTGAACAGCCGATGCTGCCAAATGTGATGTAAGAGTTCTTCCTTGAGAAAAGGCATGGCACTGATTCCTTAACTTTGTTCCAAGCTGTCCCTGTAATTCCTCTCCCAGACCTATGTGCTGGTGATGAATCCGGGTTTTTTTATGTCTTAAATTTAGACCTACAACCCAGCCTCATCCAAAATAACTTCCATCTGCTGCTGTATGATGAGCGTTTCAGCACGGGCAGCTTCGGCAAAATCTTCGCCTTGGCTGGCGTAAATAATTCCACGAGATGAATTGACCAACAGACCGCATTTATCATTTAATCCGTTCTTGGCAACTTCGGTTAGGCTTCCTCCTTGAGCGCCAACACCAGGCACAAGTAAGAAGTGATTTGGAACAATTTTCCGAACCTTTTTCATCAAAGATGCTTTCGTTGCCCCAACCACAAACATGGTATTGTCAACCGTTCCCCATTCCTTGGATTGTCGTAAAACCTCCTCGAACAATTGTCCGTTTTCCGTTTTGAGGAACTGAAAATCGGCAGCTCCTTCGTTAGACGTGAGTGCCAACAGCACCACCCAGCGTTCCTTATACTGAAAGTACGGCAACACGCTATCCGAACCCATGTAAGGCGAAAGCGTGATTGCATCAAAATTCATCTGATCAAAAAATCCACGGGCGTACATTCTTGTGGTATTTCCTATGTCGCCACGTTTGGCATCAGCCAGTTTAAAAACGTCTTTTGGAATATGATTCACTGTTTTTTCGAGCGACAACCAGCCTTCAAAACCACGTGCTTCATAGAAGGCCGTGTTCGGTTTGTAAGCAACACACAAATCATGCGTGGCATCAATGATTCGCTTATTGAACTCATGTACAGGGTCTTGATACCCCAAAAGGTGTGGTGGAATCTTGGCCAGGTCGGTGTCGAGTCCGATGCAGAGGAAACTGCGCTTCTTCTGAATATTCTTAAAGAGTTGTAGATGATTCATGGTGCATCAAATCTAACGATCTCATTCTTTGGAGTACTGTTGATAATAGCTAAACATTCACATGTTTTTCAACCCTGTGCCGCAGGGAATATGCGTAGTTTTGTTTCCCGTTCATCAACCTACATAACCAAGTAAAAGATGCCGGGAACCAAGTACATTTTTGTGACAGGAGGAGTTACTTCCTCACTAGGAAAAGGAATCATTTCGGCCTCTTTGGCCACGCTGCTCCAAGCACGCGGTTTCCGAGTTACCATCCAAAAATTAGACCCTTACATCAACGTTGACCCAGGCACGCTAAACCCATACGAGCATGGCGAATGTTATGTGACCGATGATGGCGCAGAAACCGACCTCGACCTTGGTCATTACGAACGTTTTCTGGGCGTACCTACCAGTCAGGACAATAACGTTACGACAGGGAGAATTTACCAAACCGTCATAAATAAGGAACGCGAAGGTGCGTATTTGGGAAAGACGGTGCAGGTTATTCCGCATATCACAGATGAGATTAAAAATCGCATTAGAAGATTAGGAGATACTGGAGCATACGACATCGTTATTACCGAGATTGGTGGAACGGTGGGCGATATTGAATCTCTACCTTATATAGAGGCCGTGCGCCAATTCAATTGGGAGATTGGTGCATCCAATCACTTGGTCATTCACTTGACGCTGCTCCCCTATTTGGCAACTTCTGGCGAATTGAAGACCAAACCAACGCAACATTCCGTCAAGATGCTGCTTGAAAGCGGCCTGCAACCAGACATTCTTGTTTGCCGTGCCGATAGGAAAATTCCACGTGAGCAACGGCAGAAAATCGCGTTGTTCTGCAACGTGAACACCAACGCGGTTATTGAATCGTTGGATGCTGACACCATTTACGATGTGCCTATTTTAATGTTGAAGGAGAAGTTGGATTCGGTTGTCATCAGCAAATTGAAACTTCCTTCTAAGAACGAACCAGACCTTACGAACTGGAAACACTTCCTCGGCATTCTCAAGAATCCGACATCTGAGGTAAAGATTGGACTGATTGGGAAATACGTGGAATTGAAAGATGCTTACAAATCCATTGCAGAATCGTTGATCCACGCAGGTGTTGAGAACGAATGCAAGGTTGATGTTCAGTGGGTTCACAGCGAAGATTTGGAAGAAAGCACAGTTGCTGCAAAACTGGCGGGATTGAAAGGGATCATCGTTGCACCTGGTTTTGGAGATCGGGGAATTGAAGGGAAAGTTCTTGCTGTGCACTATGCGCGCGAGAACAAAATTCCATTCCTAGGAATTTGCTTAGGGATGCAATGCGCAGTGGTAGAATTCGGTCGTAATGTGCTTGGACTGAAGGATGCTAATAGCACCGAGATGAATCCGAAGACGAAAAATCCTGTCATCGACATCATGGAATCTCAGAAAAAAGTGACCAAAAAAGGTGGCACTATGCGGTTGGGCTCGTATCCATGCCATTTAACAAAAGGAACAAAAGCGTATTCGATATACGGAACAGCCAACATTAAAGAACGCCACCGCCATCGCTTCGAATTCAACAATTCCTACCTGAAGGATTACGAAAACGCGGGCATGATTGCATCAGGCATAAACCCTGATTCCAACTTGGTGGAAATGGTTGAACTGAAAGACCATCCGTGGTTCATTGGGGTTCAATTCCACCCCGAATACAAGAGCACGGTTGCCAATCCACATCCGCTTTTTGCGAAGTTTGTAGGAGCTGCTTTGAAGGCGTAAAACTCCGATTGCCTTAGCGAACAAGCTTTCTATCTTTGCGCCCCAATTAAAAAGTCGGAATGGACAAGAATTCAGCCATTGGTCTAACGCTCATACTCCTTATTTTCCTAGGGTTCAACTGGTATAACATGCCATCTGATGAAGAGCGTGCCGAGGCAAAACGCGTGAACGATTCAATCACAGTTGTTGAAGAGCAGAATGCCCGCTTGAACGAAACCGCCATTAAAGAAGCGGTTGCAGATTCAAGCACGGTTTACAGCATCGTGACCCCAGAAACTTTGGTGAAGGATTCTGCTGCTTTGGCAGAATACAAAGACAAATTCGGGGAGTTTGGTGATGCTTCGATGGGCGAAGACGGAACAGTCGTTATCGAAAACGATTTGCTTGCCATCACTGTAAACAAGAAAGGCGGACATCCGCTTTCTGTTCAGTTGAAACAGTATAGAACGCACGATTCGCTTCCGTTGGTTTTGTTTGAAGGACAGGACAACAAGTTCTCACTCGATTTCTTTGCCAAGAACAACCGTGTTTCTACTCAAGAATTGTATTTCGAACCCTCATCATCAGGTTTTACGGTATCTGGTGAGAACAAGAAAAGCCTTTCCATGCGGCTTGCTGCTGGGCCTGAACAATACATTGAATACGTATATACAATAACAGGAGGTTCTTATTTGGTTGATTTAGACATCAATTTTGTGGGAATGCAAAACGTGATTGAACGTAACGCTACCACGCTTGATTTGCATTGGAGAAATGATCTTCCACATCAGGAAAAAAGTCTGCAGAATGAGCGCGACAATTCCACCATCTACTATCGTTTCAGCGATGATGAAGTGGATTACATTTCGGAGCGTTCGGATGAAAAGGAAGAAATCAAAACCGACCTGCAATGGGTTGCTTTCAAACAGCAGTTCTTCAGTTCTGTTCTTATCAATAAGGATGGTTGGGAAGGTCAATCTGACCTCGAAACAACAAGAGATGAAGCCTCCAACACGGTTGTAAAAACCTTTGACGCCAAGCTGACCATTCCTTACAGCCACCGCGAAATTGAGAACGTGGCCCTGCAATTCTATTATGGGCCGAACCAGTACAATTCGCTTAAAGATCTTGAACTTGGCTTAGAAAATATGATACCGCTCGGCTGGGGAATCTTTGGTTGGGTCAATCGGTTTGCAGTTATACCTCTGTTCAACCTTCTCAAGGACACTGGGCTTGGTTATGGAATCATCATCCTTATCCTTACCCTGGTCATAAAAACGGTGCTAATGCCGTTTACATATAAGGCGTACATGAGCACGGCCAAAATGCGTGTTCTGAAACCAGAAATTGACGAGATCAACAAGAAATTTGAGGGCAAGGACGACCCGATGGCCAAGCAACAGGCCACCATGGCGTTGTATAGCAAAGCAGGTGTGAATCCACTTGGTGGATGTCTTCCGATGCTGTTCCAAATGCCAATTTTAATTGCATTGTTCCAATTCTTCCCTGCTTCTATTGAGCTGCGTCAGCAAAGTTTTCTTTGGGCAGATGACCTGAGCAGCTACGATAGCATTTATGACCTTCCGTTTGAGATTCCGTTCTATGGCGATCACGTGAGTCTGTTCACGCTTCTGATGACCGTTTCTACCATCATTTATACACGATCAAACATGAGCATGCAGGCGGGAAATCCGCAGATGGAGCAGATGAAATGGATGATGTATCTGATGCCCGTAATGATGCTTGGTTGGTTCAACAACTATGCATCGGGATTGAGCTACTATTACTTTCTTGCCAACATGGTCACGTTCGGTCAGAACTTCGTGTTCACCAAATTGGTTGACGACAAGGCCATTCATGCCAAATTGCAGGAGAACAAGAAGAAGCCGAAAAAGCAATCGGGCTTTCAAAAAAAGTTGGAGGATATGGCCAAACAACGCGGTTATCAGGCACCCAAAGCAGACAAGAAAAAGTAAAGTTTCTCAGGACTGATTCTGAGACATGTTTTTAGCCGCAGATGCACGGATTTACACAGAATAAAATCAAAGCAATCAGATAAAATCTGTGCCTCTGCGGCAATAAGATTTCTGTACATCGTTTAAAGGTCAGCACAATTTGGTAGGGTTTTTGGCCCTGACCGACAAAATATTCAGACATGAAAAATCTATTTCCCTTACTTGCAATTAGTGCATTTGCATTAGTTGCGTTCAACTGCAAAAGCAATAAAGAAACCGTTTCGGCTACGCCAGATGTGAAAAAAGAGGTGAAGACCTCAGAACAAACAGAACCTCAGATGCTGGCCTCCATCGAACGAACCGCCTGCTACGGGCAATGTCCGATGTACAAGGCCACTTTCATGGACAATGGCGAAGTGAAATATGTGGGAAAACGTTTTGTGGAAAAGATTGGAACGTACAGAACGCTCTTATCAGCAGACGAAGTTCTTCTGATTCAGGAGAATATCATTGAGTATAAATACTTTAGTTTGGATAGTCTTTATCCAACACCGATTTCAGATTTTCCTTCTTGCATAACGGAAGCTCGCCTAAACGGAAAACTCAAAAAGGTTATTGACAGAAGAAATCCGCCTGATAATCTCAAGGCATTCGAGAAATTCCTTGATGGTCTGTTGGAAGGAAAGGAACTGGAAAAAGTTTCTGACGAGACGAATTACGATACGAAACAGAAGTAATTATTCGTCAACCTTGGCTGGCTCGATAAGGCTATAATTGCTCAGGTCAATCTTCATAATATCATACTTACCATTTGCCGAACCCTTAACGCTGTAGTAAGCGGTTTTGCCATCAGCAGTAATGGTGAATTCAGACTCATCTCCAGGCGTATTTATCGGATAACCCAGATTTTGAGGTTCGCCCCACGTTCCATCTGCTTGTATTACTGACTTGAAAATGTCGTAACCACCCATGTTCTTGTGGCCCTTGCTGCTAAAGAACAAGGTTTTTCCATCAGGCGCAATGAAAACGCTCTTTTCGTCCTCAATTGTGTTGAGTACACTCACGTTCTCCGCCTTTCCCCAGTCAGTAGTTGAAATAGCATTTGCCATCCAGATGTCTCCGTTACCCTTGCCGCCCGTTGGTCTTTCAGATATGAAGAACATGGTCTTAGAATCTGCCGTTAGGGAAGCATTGCTATCGAAATAGCCGCTGTTCACATTCTTGCCAAGCGAATAGGCTTTTGACCAGCGGTTGAGGCTAATTAAACGGGCGGCATCGGGCGAGCCGTCAGCAATGGCATCAGTAGCATTCTTATTCATCCTTGTTTTAGAAACGAATATGTCTCCCGCATTCTGATCCCTGAAAGTGAACAGTTGTCGGCCATCAGGCGAAATGCTGAGGTTGGCATCGTGGCCTTCGGTATTGATTGCACCTGGAATAGGAATCGCGGGTGCCCAACCGTTTAGGCTGTCGCTCCAATAAGATATATATATGTCCTCATACCAGTCGTTATCTTCTTCATAGCGTTTGCCGCCCTCGGTGTTCGATCTGCGCGAAGTGAACACCATGATTTTTCCATCTGCAGTAACTGAAGGATGATATTCATGATTCTCTTCCGTGTTGATTCCTTCGCCAGCTGAACTGATCTTTACATCCACAGGATTTGCCATCATCTGAATAGTGGCCTCACATTTTGCCTTCAGTTCTTCGGCCTTTTCTCTATCAGCTTTAACAAGCTTATCGTTCTCCAAATATTTATTTAAGTGCGAAATAGCCTCTTCCTGCTCACGAACCATTCGGTGGGCAAGACCCATGTTGTATTCCAAATCTTTGTCAATCTCTGGATTGTTCTCCTGAGCTTTTTGAAGATACGCCAAAGCATCCTGTCCCTGATTCAGAGCGAGATAGCATTCGGCCATGCGCCAATTGAGCATGGCATCCGTTCCGTGCTCGGTGTAAAGCACGCGATAGATACGCAGCGCACCGTTGTAGTCGCCATCGGTCATGCTGCTCTTGGCCTGAAGCATCTTAATCTTATCGGGACCGGCAAGTAACTGCGCAGAAGCCGAGATGTGGATTGTTTGAAAACAGAAAACGATTGCGATAAGTTTGATAATGGATCTCATGTGATGTGCGGTTTGCGCCTAAAATTAACAATTCGGGAAACGGTGGGACGGCTTGCTGAAATAGGATTTCAACATCCTATGAAGACTTACTCAACCATTCGTGGAAAAGTTTCAGTGCCTGAAGCTTTTTATCATCAAGTTTATAACTAATCACATTTTCTACATACCGTAGCAAGCCTTCATGATTGCCGCTTGCCATGGAATGAATTGCCTCTGATTGGTGTTCCAATCCAAAATTCAGCGCGGCATTAAACTCAGAAACAAACTCAGCGCTTAAAGGTCGATTGCTTACCCAACAGGCAAACACGAACGGCAAACCCGTAAGGTCTTTCCATTCCTGCGCAAGGTCTTTTACCACTGGAAACTTATCGCGAAGCGGAAAAGCACGGTCACCGATGACAACGCCAGCGGTTTTGCCTTTTATGTGTTCGATGAAATCGGCATCTGCCTGTTTCCATGTGGGCGAGATTTTCCAATGCTTTTCGGCCAGAAGTCGGGCCAGTTGCACGGAGGTTCTTGACTGATAATCGAGCAGAACCTCCTCAATTTCCTCAAGCGGAACCTCACTAAAGAGACAAACGGTCTCCACTGCGCCATCGGCTCCAATACAGCAATCAGAAATAATGTGCGATTGTTTCAACTCAGGAATGATGGCAACAGGCACCAATCCAAGGTCAACTTCTCCGCTGATGAGTTTCTTGGCGCAATCGGCCGGTGTATCCAATTGCAGGTTAATTTGATTTATCACCGCGTGATTCCTCAACCCGAAAATGAACGGATAAGAATTGGCGTATGATACTGCCGATACCTTTATTCTGTCTGCCTCTTGTCCCAAAATTTCGCCTCAAAAATCGCTATTTTCGCGCCTTGTCAACGCTACAGTCAACACAACTTGTTAAACATGATTTAGCCACTGATTCACAGCTTATCACAGATAAAAATGATTTTATCCGTGGAGAATCAGTGAAAATCAGTGCATCTGTGGCAATAACATTTCCTTTCATCTCACCTGAAACAGAAACATGGAACTGAATGTTCTCTCGGCCGTTTCGCCAATTGATGGGCGTTACCGAAAACGTACCGAATCGCTCTCTGATTATTTCTCTGAAGCTGCGCTGATCAAGTACCGCGTGCGGGTTGAAATTGAGTATTTCATCCAGCTTTGCGAACTGCCTTTACCACAGTTGAAAGACTTTGATCATTCGCTTTTCCCAACGCTGCGGAAAATCTATTCAGAGATTTCTGAAGCCGATACGCAGCGCGTAAAGGAGATTGAGAAGACCACCAATCACGATGTGAAGGCGGTGGAATATCTCATCAAGGAGAAAATGGAAGCGCTCGGAATTGGCGAACAGATGGAGTTCGTGCATTTCGGATTGACCAGTCAGGACATCAACAATACGGCTACTCCGTTAATGATAAAGGAAGCTACCGAGCAGGTTTATCTTCCTCTTTTGGATGAAGTAATCGGAAAGTTGACATCCTTATCAACCGAATGGAAAGACATTCCGCTTTTGGCAAGAACCCACGGACAACCCGCTTCTCCAACCCGGATGGGAAAAGAAATTTATGTTTTTGTGGAGCGATTGGAAGCACAGAAAAAGCAATTGTTGGCTGTTCCTTTCTCCGCCAAATTCGGTGGTGCCACGGGTAATTTCAATGCGCATGTAGTTGCTTATCCAAAACTGGATTGGGTGGCTTTTGGGAACAAGTTTGTGAACGAAACCCTAGGACTGAGCCGCTCGCAGACCACCACACAAATTGAGCATTACGACAATACTGCGGCTTGGTGCGATGCGTTGCGAAGGATCAATACCATCATCCTCGACCTCGACCGCGATATGTGGGCATACGTTTCAAACGACCTATTTAAACAACGAATCAAAGAAGGGGAAGTGGGTTCTTCGGCCATGCCGCATAAAGTGAATCCAATCGATTTCGAGAATTCGGAGGGAAACATCGGTCTCGCCAATGCGCTTTTCGGGCATTTGGCAGAGAAGCTTCCTGTTTCGCGTTTGCAGCGCGATCTGACCGATAGCACGGTTCTTCGGAACATCGGTGTGCCGTTGGGTTATACGCTTATTGCGTTCCGTTCTACGCTGCGCGGATTGGAGAAGCTGCTTATCAATGAGGACAACATCCGCAAGGAATTGGAGAACAATTGGGTTGTGGTGGCAGAGGCCATTCAGACCATTTTGAGACGCGAAGGCTACCCCAAACCTTACGAAGCATTGAAAGCTTTTAGCCGTACCAACGCCAAGTTGGATGAAAAGGCCATGCTGGCGTTTATTGATTCATTGAATATTTCGGAGGGAATAAAGGAGGAAATGCGCGCCATCACGCCTTTTAATTATACTGGTCTAAGTCCTATTTGATTTAGAGAAGACCTTGAAGGTCTTTGCAGAGAGCTCAATACTCGTTCCGCTTTTTCTTTCGTAGCCAGATCTTCTGACCCGGAACAGGTTCTTCTCCCGGATTCAGCTCATTGTGCTTGTAAAGCTGCTTCATCTGAATGCCATATTCCTGAGAGATCCAACGTAAAGTTTCGCCCGTGGCCACAAAATGGAAGTCGTGATTGCGGTTGCGGTTGCGCTTGGGCTGCAGGTAAATCAACTCGCCCGGAATGAGTTGCGCGCTGTTTGCCTTATCGTTGTACTTGAGCATCTTTCCTTTCCGAACTTGGGTCAGTTGCTCCAGCTTTTCGTACGTATCGCCTTCTTGCACACGAACATAGCGGATATCGTTACGCAGATACATCTGCCGTTGCGAGGTGGAAACGAATGCTTCCTTCGGATTGTCTGAATTATTCTTGTCTCCGGTTGGTTCTTTTTCTTTTGGAATTTCACGGCCCTTTGGCGGGGTTTTCATCCGGTCATACTTGTCGAGTTCATTCTCCTCAATGATTTTGATGAGCAATGCCGGATACTTCGGATTGGTGGCATATCCGGCATCCTTTAGCCCCTGCGCCCACCCTTTATAATCGGTTATTCTGAGTTTAAAAAGAGCGGCATATCGGTCGCGCCCGCTCAAGAACACGGAATGATCGTGGTAGCTTTCAAACACATTCTCATATACCCGAAAGCATTCGCCTTTGGCATCATCATCCATATGGAACTTCTTTCCGTCCCACACTCCATGGCACTTAATCCCGAAATGATTGTTGGCCTTCTGCGCGAGGGTGCTGTTGCCATCACCGCTTTCGAGGATGCCTTGCGCCAGCGTGATGCTGGCCGGAACGCCACTTATCAGCATTTCCTTCACGGCATAGGGCGCATAAAGTTCAATATACTCCGCACGGGTCAGTTTTTCTGAAGGCTGCGCGAGGTTGCTGCTCTGAGCCGAGGCCAGCAGCTGCGATGTGATGAAGACGTACGAAAGGAAAACGCGCATGGCCTAAAAGTAGATTCCGCTAACCGCATAACGCCCGAATGGCGATGATGTTTTAAACACGCCCGTGTTGATTCAGACCAATCCTCGGTGCTTCATCCCTTTCCAACCTTGCAGCCCGCCTGTGTGGATGGCGAGAATGGTGGTTCCTGATGCAAACTCACCCCTGTCAAGCTTGGGCGCGCCTTTCCTCTCTCGTTCAAGAGATGGGTGTCCGAACCTGTCGTGACGGGGTGAGTCAGACAGAATCATATCATATATACCGAACATCATTTTTCCCGTATAGATGGGATCGAGGGGAATTCCGGTGCGTTCGGTAAACCCATTGATGAACGCCAAAAGTTCAGGCTTCATCTTGGCGTAGCCTCCGAAATGGTATCCGGTCGATAGTTCATAGTCCATGGTCGATGGCGGTCGTAATTGCGATTCATTAATAAGACGTTTTACATCCTCCATCAGAAAATCGCCTCCTTTCAATGCCGGGAAACCCAACAATTGCTGATGTTCTTTCAGCGAAACAGCCAGCCCGGCCAAGGTTGTTCCCGTACCGGCCGCGCAGCACACCACATCAAAATGTTCTTCCACCCCCGCAAGAATTTCGGCACACCCGCGCACGCCAAGGCCGTTGGCACCGCCTTCGGGAATGATAAAACAACGGCCGAATCGTTGTTGTACAGACGTTGCGAGCAACGTCTCCGCACCCTGAACAGACGCTTCCGATACAGACGCTTCCGATACAGACGTTTCCGATAGAGACGTTGCATGCAACGTCTCTACGCGGTATTCATCCCGCGATACAAATTGCAACTGCATTCCATTTTCCCGCGCAAATTTCAATGTCGGGTTGGTGGCATCATCCTCGCCACCGATAATGCCAATGCTTTCCATACCGGCCTTGTGGCACGCATAGGCCGTGGCGGCAATATGGTTGCTATACGCCCCTCCGAAGGTGAGAATGGTATGATGATTCTGTCGGACGGCCTCCGTCAGATTGTATTTGAGTTTGCGCCACTTGTTGCCGCTGATGTGCTCGTGAATAAGGTCGTCCCGTTTGATAAGAAGCCGAACACCAGTGCCATCAAGAAGAGGATCCTTCACCTCCTGAACGGGCGACCCAGCAGGGCGGTAGGTTTTGGCGTAATCGATGGCATCCATGAGGGCAAAGAACGAACAGAAAGAAGAAAAAGGTAAAAATGAAGAAGGAAAAACGTCAGTTCTTGACGAAACGGGCAGTGGAAACCGCCTTGTGTCTATACAATTACGCACGCACAACCCTTCGCCCTCTTTCTTGTTTACTTTGCAAACGTGAACGAGATGGACGATTATTTCGGAAAGCCCAACCTTGACCCTGATGATTTCTACTATTCCAAAGAAGGCTACATTGTCTTTACGGAAAAGTATCTGCTCAAGCGCGGCTATTGCTGCAAAAACAGCTGCAAGCATTGCCCGTATGGGTTCGATAAGAAAACGGGACGAATCGGAAAAAAAGGCAATTAGCTAATTGACAGATGGATTTTAAAACCGCAGTTTCAGAAGGCATTCCAAGCCAATTACCAGCGCCAAGATCGCTTGATGCAACGTTGAGCCACGCACCAAAACGAAAAAACATTCTTAATGCTGATGAGAAAAAACTTGCCCTGAGAAATGCGCTGCGCTATTTCCCGAAGGAATGGCACGCAGAACTGGCCGCAGAATTTGCCACTGAGCTTAAGGTACATGGCCGCATCTATATGTACCGTTTCATACCCGAATATGAAATGCGTGCTCGGCCAATTTCAGAATACCCGGCCAAATGCCAACAGGCGGCCGCCATTATGCTTATGATTCAGAACAACTTGGATCCAGCAGTGGCGCAACATCCACAAGAACTCATCACCTACGGTGGAAACGGAGCCGTCTTTCAGAATTGGGCGCAGTATCGCCTAACGATGAAATACCTCTCAGAAATGACCGAGGAGCAAACGCTTGTCATGTATAGCGGGCATCCGATGGGATTATTTCCAAGCCATAAAGATGCACCAAGAGTTGTGGTTACCAACGGCATGATGATTCCGAACTACAGCAAACCTGACGATTGGGAGAAATTCAACGCGCTGGGCGTAACGCAATACGGACAAATGACCGCGGGTTCTTACATGTACATCGGCCCGCAGGGAATTGTGCATGGAACGACCATTACGGTTTTGAATGCGGTGAGGAAAATAAAAGCAAACCCAGCGTTTAAAGACCACCCCCAACCCCTCCTTTCAAAGGAGGGGAGCTGGCACTCCGATTCAAATTCTGTGCAGACTTCTGATCAAGTCACCAACTCCTCCCCTGAAAAGGGGAGATGGCCAGAGGCCGGAGGGGTCAATCCTGAAAAGGGGGAGTGGCCGCAGGCCGAGGGGGTCAAATTGCCTCTATTTGTAACCTCTGGCCTCGGTGGCATGAGCGGAGCCCAACCCAAGGCCGGAAACATTGCCGGAGTTGTGACCATCTGTGCCGAAATCAACGCCATTGCCGCCAAAAAACGCCACTCGCAAGGTTGGGTAGACGAATTGATTGATGATGTGGATACGTGCATCGATACCGCCATTGAATTTCAGTCGAAAGGAAAACCTCGCAGCATTGCGTTTGTAGGAAATGTGGTCAATCTGTGGGAACGACTTGCTGAAAGGAACATCAAGGTTGACCTCGGGTCAGACCAAACTTCCCTGCATAATCCTTGGGCAGGCGGTTATTATCCCGTTGGATTGAGTTATGAGGAAAGTAATTTGCTGATGACCAAAGAGCCAGAACAGTTCAAAAAACGTGTTCAGGAAACCCTCCGCAGACAGGTGTTGGCCATCAACACACTGGCAACGAACGGCATGTATTTCTTTGATTATGGGAATGCTTTTCTGTTGGAGGCAAGTCGTGCCAAAGCTGAAATCACAAAGCCAGACGGCTCATTTATATATCCAAGCTACGTGCAAGACATCATGGGGCCGATGTGTTTCGATTATGGTTTTGGGCCGTTCCGTTGGGTTTGCGCCTCCGGAAAAGAGGAAGACCTTCAAACCACAGATACCATTGCTGCTCAAGTAATTGAAGAAATGCTTTTGTGCGCACCTTCAGAAATTCGTTCTCAATTGCAAGATAACTTGCTTTGGGTTAGAGAAGCGCAGCAGAACAAACTCGTGGTTGGTTCGCAGGCGCGCATTCTTTATGCTGATGCTGAGGGAAGAATAAAAATTGCTTCGGCATTCAATCAAGCCATCAAGGAAGGAAAGATTGGGCCTGTGGTTCTTGGCCGCGATCACCATGATGTATCAGGAACAGATTCTCCTTACAGAGAGACCTCCAACATTTACGATGGTTCGCAGTTTACGGCAGATATGGCCGTGCAGAATTTTGTGGGCGATGCCTTCCGTGGTGCCACTTGGGTCAGCCTCCATAATGGTGGTGGCGTGGGCTGGGGAGAAGTGATAAACGGTGGTTTCGGAATGCTGTTGGACGGCTCAGAAGATGCCGACCGTAGGCTGCGGATGATGCTTCATTGGGATGTGAACAACGGCATTTCGCGCAGAAGTTGGGCGCGTAATGAAGGGGCGATATTTGCCGCCAAGCGCGCCATGCAGCAAGAGCCTAACTTGAAGTTGACTTTACCTAATTTCGTTGACGATGCGCTGCTGGATAATCTTGATGTGTAGTAAAATGGGAGCGTCATTCCGAGGGAGGAACAGGTTGTCTCGATTTTTCGGGAACCGAAGGAACCTCTTGGCTTCAAGCAGAGATTGCTTCACTGCACTCGCAATGACGGCTCTACTTTTCTCTATTCAAACTGATGGTCTCGCACAGATTGCAGAAGAAGAAACCCCATTCAACCAGCAGATGGAACATCGGGTTGGCATTGGGTTCGCCACCACGGGTTTCAGTTCCAACTTCAGTTATTTCGTTTCTCCCCATTATTCGTTCCGTTACCATCGGCATTGGTTCGGATTCACGCCATTCTATGGCAGATTGGATGGAGTGGCAAACCAACAGGACATTGGCGTTGGCATTGATTACCGCCTCTATCCTTTCAAAAATCTGGCCTCCACTCTGCTCTATTTTCCAGTTGGAGTTCATTACAATTATAAATGGTCGGATAAAAGTGAAAAGACAGCCATGTTTTACAAGGCCGGATTCGGGGTTGAGGCACTTTTGGGCAACCATTTCGCGCTTTCGCTGGATGTGTGCTTCGCAATAGGTCAACCGCTGTCCTCCAAAATACAGCAGACCGAACATGGCACGTTCCAATCTGGCAACGACCTTAACTACTACTTCCTTCCCACCATCCGATTATCCTACCGCCTGTGAGCAACCATATCTCCAAGAAGAAACATTTCATTCCCATCATTCCCTCTCTCAGGAAATACCTGAAAAAGGAAGAGCGGGAGATGAAGTTCGGACTGGTCTATTCTGATTTGTTGGAGCACCGGTTGGCCACACCGCATCTCGATAAAAAAGGTCAGGACACCCTTTGGGAGACCGTTTTTTATGAGCCGGAGACCAACGAGCGATTGCACAAGGCACTCACCTTCATCTATGTGATGCTGAAGAATGAGGGCGATTTCAGCTCTTTGGAACATTTGGATGTGGATAGGATTGACTACTGTTCGTTCGGGAATTCCAATCCATTCCGCATTCGTATCATCAACAAATTCAACGATAATTACGATTACTTCTACATCAAAACGGCCGATGCTTCTCGCGTTTACGGGCTAGAATTGGAGCACCTGCTTTCTCCCAACCGCATCAGCTATTATGTGGATGGTGATACGTTGATTGAAGAGCACATTGCAGGCATTCCGGGCGACATGTTCATCAACACTTTTATGAATACCAAACAGACCAATAAGGTGCGTTTGGCCAAGGAGTTCGTCAAATTCAACGAGCGTTGCTTTGTGCGTCTGTTGGGCGATATGCGCAGCTACAATTACGTGTTGGACATCACCCCCGATTTTGATGATGTTCAGTACCGCATACGCGCCATCGACTTTGACCAACAGTGCTACGAAGGGCGGAAGAACCTGTATTTGCCACAGTTCTTCAAGGAGAATTTTCCGTTGGTGGATTTGGGGATGCAGCTTATCAATGAGAAAACGGTGCAGCAATATCAGGCCGAAGAACGTTCGCTTATTGCCAGAAGGTTGATTGCTTCTCGCTATCGACTGAAAGACCTGATTGATTGCATGGAGGAAGATAACATCTCAACCCCCGAAAAGGTCAAACAACTGCGCGAAGATCTTGCGAAGCATCATCAAAACGACTTATTTCTCAAATGCGAGAACATGGGAAGTATCCTGAAACTCCAGCTCAAATCAACCCTCGCGAAGCACATTAGGAAGGTGAGGAATATCTAAGCTCAGTTGTGTTTGATGGTCCTGTTCCCAATGTAAATGACAACCCCAGCGGTGGCGAACATGATGAGGCTGTAAATGGCTGACGGAATGGACATCTCCGAATTGCCGATGATGGTAACGGCCACGGCAATGCCCAATGTGCCGTTCTGAATTCCCGTTTCGATGGAAACCGTAGCACTTTGACGTTCGGTTAGCTTGAGCAACCGCGAACCGTAAAAGCCAATGGCCAGCATTGTCACGTTAAGCGCAAGCGCCACAGGGCCTGCCTGTTTGAAAAACTCAAGCACATTCTCCTTTTCCTTGAGCACGGCTGCCATTATTATCAGTGCCAGAAAAATTGCGGACAGAACCTTAACAGGGTTTTCCATTTTTAGCGCAAATGCCTGTGCTTTTGACCGAACCAACATGCCAATGCTGACGGGAAGAATGGTGATGACCAACACAGAAACCACCGTATGAAACACGTTCAATTGCGCGACTTCTCCATCTGGCATAAACCTCACAAGCGCAAAATTTACAATAAGTGGAATGGTGAATACAGTAATGAGGGATGAGAATGCCGTAAGCGTAATGGACAGGGCCGTATCGCCCTTGGCCAGATTGGAAATGAGGTTAGATGTGGCTCCACCAGGGCAGGCCGCCAAAATCATCATACCCACGGCCAATTCGGTTTGAAGCCCAAAAAGTTGAATCAGGCCAAAGGCCACCAGCGGCAAAAGAATAAGCTGATTGGCCAATCCGATAGCTACAGCTTTCGGATAAATAATGACTCTTTTAAAATCGGCAATGGTGAGCGACAATCCCATACCCAACATTATCACCCCAAGGGCAAGCGGCATGAGGACGGCTGTAAGAATGTTGGATTCCATGATGGTTCTAGGTTGGAGAACGATATTAAGTAAAAAGATTACGATGTAACGATTACATCGTAATCCACCAAATCAACTTCAACACTACGGCTCTATTCTGCGCGGCTAGATTCTGGTCGTAATTATCGGTGTAAACCAAGTAGAGGTCAGACATGGGCTTGAAACGCCATTGGAAACGTGCGTTGATGTTGAAGTTATCTTGCTGCGTATTGTATTGAAAGAATGTGGTGAGGAAAACGCTTCGGGTAAATGAGAACTCGAATTTCGGCCCTATCAAATGCAGACTTGCCTGCTGCCCGTTGGGCAACCAAATTTGATTCTGATCATAGACCACGGAGAAAATTCCCCATGGCTGTGCGCGGTAATTCACCGTTAAATTAGAGCTGATTTTCTGACCAGAAAAATACGAACCGTATTCAACGGAAGAGGAGCCGTTGATTCGTTTCCGTGCATCGGTCTTGTAAAAAACACGGCCCGTTCGGTAATCGTAGCCGCCTTTTGAAATGAAATCCTGGTCGGTGAACGTAACATCCGTGTTGTAGAAAAGCTTGGTGAACCATTCGTTGTAGTTCAATTCTAGATAGGAAGTGTTTGTGAACTTGATCTTATAGAAGAACTGAACCTGACGGTCAGTTTCGCCCCAAGCTTCATCAAAGTAGCCATCATAGTAAATTCCGGGTGCGTGGTAGTTCACAACTTTCCCTTTTTTAGGATAGAAACGATGCTCCACGCTTGGTTCCAATCGCCAGTAAGAATGATTTTCCGCCTGCCCAGTTTCTGGGTTGAAACGTGACAAACGCGGCACAAAACCCACCTCGGCATTGTAATTTTTGTTCACATACTCGTGGTTCCATTGCACCGTGAGATTTGCCGAATTGTACATGAGCCACGTGGCATTTGCCCCCACAAATGCTTCATCACCAGGAGAAAAAGAATGATGATAGAATGCCTTTCCCTGCCATTTTCCATTGGCGGAGTTGAGATCAAAATCGAGCCCAACCAAACGGTTGTAATCAGACCAAAGCGGTTTGTAAAGATCAAAAGCCTGTTTGTTCACGAAGATCATTCCGATGTTGGAGCGTTTAAACACGCGTCTTTGCACGGCAGCCACCACAAAATTCTCCGAATTCGCTCCTTGAGGCACGCCTCCTTCGGTTTGCATACTCATGAAACCGATGCGCCAATTCTGATTCAGCTTTCCGCTCAACCGAAAACCACCTAGAATGGGAACTACTTTACCGTTCTGCAATCCAATGCGCCTACTAAAAAATGGCCTTATCCGACTAAACCCGAAACGGGCGAATAGGTCATTATTCTCAATAAAGAACTGGCGCTGCTCGGGAAAAAAGAGACTGAAACGGGAGAGATTGGTGATTTGACGATCTACCTCCACCTGAGAAAAATCGGGGCGAATGGTCAGGTCGAGATTGAGCGATGAGGTGATGCCAATTTTGGCATCCAATCCCAGATTCCAAGGCACTTTGGTCTTGTTTTCGCCTACATAATCATGGTTCACTCCCACAATTCCGTACGGAATGAGCGAAACGTTGGCACCGGCTTTCTTAGGCGCAACATCCCAAATTAGTTTTCCGGTATAAGCAAGATTGGAAACATTTTGTCCACGTTGAACCCAACTCCACGTGCTGCTTTCGTTCTGTTTGAGGTCGTTTCGCGCGAAGTTGATGCCCCATTCGGCAATGTCGCTTCTGTAGCGGATGGATTTGAACGGAATCCGCATCTCCACAATCCATTTACCTTCCTCAATTTTCACTTCGCTGAACCAGCGGTTGTCCCAAGCGGTGGTCACGCCAAAACTACCACCGTTCTCCAAGGTTCCTTCGCGTTGTACACCTAACGGATTGACTGAAAAATTGAACCCGTTCGCGCCATCATCAAATGGGTCGATAAAAATGGCGAAGGCGTCACTTACTGGAAAGGAGAAATCGCGTTTCAGCGACTCTATGATGAAGTTTCCTTTAATCGGATCATAACAGATGACGCCAACATAAAGGTTCTTATCATCATAGGTCAACATTACCTCGGTTCGGGTTTGCGCCAGTGAGCTATCGTACGGGAATGTCTGCTGAAAATCGCGCGCCACATCGGCCAGTAGCCAATCGGGTTCGTTGAGAACACCATCCAGTGTGATGCTACCTTGCGCCTTTTTGATTCCCATCATCCGCACATCTTGTGCGAGTAGGAAAAAAGGGGAAAGGAGAAAAAGAAGAACGAAAAGTCGGTTCATTGGTCGCAAAAGTAGATTGTAAGGGTTTGATCCATCAAACCCTATCCCCTCAACTCAGCCCCCACTTCCTTCTCAAACCGTTGTTGAATTCGTCCCATTGTCTTTTCAATGGTCTTATCGTTGAGGGTGGAATTGGCATCCTGAAGAATAAAACTCAACGCATACGACCGCTTTCCTTCGGGAACACCTTTTCCTTCGTAGACATCAAACAGATCCACTTCTTTCAAAAGAGCTCTTTCCGTTTGATACGCAAGTTGCTCTAGTTGGGCATACTTCACAGTCCTATCAACAAATAGTGCAAGGTCTCTTCTTACGGAAGGGTACTTCGGCAATTCGGTCACTTCGAGGGAATTGAGGGCCGAAAGTGTGAGTACCTTATCCCAATCAAGATCAGCGAAAAAGACCTCTTGTTCGATGTCGAATGCTTCGAGGATATTGGAATTGACGCTTCCGAAATTGGCGAGTAATTGTCCGTCCTTCGAGCGGAATTCCATGCCGTAATTGTAGGTTGCAGTATCAGAAACGTCTTGCAACTGCGCTGCGATTCCCAATCGGTTGAGAATTGCTTTTACCGCACCATGAATGTGATGGAACGAGGCATTTCCTGCAATGGAATTCCAACGCTCTTTCTGCCATTTTCCCGTTATGATGAGGGCAAGAGAACGGTATTCGCTGTATGGCCAGGCAGCCCCTCCCCTAACCCCTCCCCGAAGGGAAGGGGAATTCGCAGTGCCTTGGTCAGACGTTTCTGGTGATGTTGTATCGGAGTGCAACTCCCCTCCTTTGGAGGGGTTGGGGGAGGTCGCTTTCTCATAAAGATTTCCGAATTCGTAGAATTTGCAGTTCAGATTCTGATGGCGAAGGTTGCGCGAAACACTTTCCAGGCCACCGAAAAGTAGCGACTGGCGCATGGCATTCAAATCATTGCTCAACGGGTTCAGAATCTCCACTTTCGACTTGCCTGCTTCCGCAAAATGCGTGTCCATATAACTTGCCTTGGTGAGCGAGTTATTCATGATTTCGTTGAAGCTTTGAGCTGTCAACGCATCTGAAACCAAGTTGCGTAGTTGCTCTGGGCTTTTCTTATCTGACGCGATGAGTGGCACACGCAACTGGCCACTGCCTAGGATGCGGTCGTAACCATAAACCCGAAGAATTTCTTCCGTCACATCTGCTTCTCGCGTCACATCATTCTTGAATGATGGAACAGACAATTTCAGTCCTTCATCATTCTTCTTCTCCACATAAATTCCCAAATCATCTAGAATAGAAAGCACAGTTTCCTTCGGGATGTCTTGTCCGATTAATCGGTTGATATTGGCGAATTTGACGTCCACTTTCTGATGTGGAATTGGATTTGGGTAGACGTCTGTTATGACCGACAGCTTCCCTCCTGCCACTTCTTGAATGAGCAGAGCTGCACGCTTGGCTGCATAAACAACCGTTTCGGGGTCGACTCCCCGTTCAAAGCGGAACGAAGCATCGGTGCTTAAGCCATGGCGTTTGGCTGTTTTGCGGATGGCAACAGGATTGAAATAGGCACTTTCTAAGAAGATGTTCTTTGTATTTGCGGTCACTCCAGAGTTCAGTCCACCGAAGACACCTGCAATGCACATTCCATCAGTAGCGTTGCAAATCATCAAATCATCTTGATTCAAATCTCGTTCAACTTCATCCAACGTGGTGAATTTCTCACCTGACTTTGCTGTACGAACAACTACTTTCTGGTCTTTGATCTTATCAGCATCAAACGCATGCAACGGCTGACCGAGTTCGTGCAGTACGAAATTGGTCACATCCACCACATTATTAATGGGACGAGCGCCAATGGCTTTCAGTCTGTTCTGCAACCAAGCGGGCGATGGTTTTACTTCAATTCCCTGAATGTAAAGCCCAACATAACGTGGGCAAGCCTCTAGATTCTGAACATCAATACTGATCGGATTTTCCTTCAATTCGGCAGCATAGCCCATTACATCCGGCCATTCCAGTTTGAGGTTTTCATGACCGCCTTTTATCTCACGGATAACTGCCCTCAGGTCGCGCGCCACACCAATATGGCTCATGGCATCGGCACGGTTAGGCGTTAGGCCAATCTCAAGGGTGAAATCGTTCTCAATCTTGAAATACTCGGCTGCAGGCGTTCCCACTTTCACATCGGCAGGAAGCACCATAATTCCATCATGGCCTTGGCCTAAACCAATCTCATCCTCGGCACAAATCATCCCTTCAGAAACTTGTCCGCGGATCTTCGATTTCTTAATCTCAAACGGCTCTCCTTCTGATGGATAAAGTTTTGCTCCCACAACGGCCACAACTACTTTCTGCCCAGCCTCCACATTGGGTGCGCCACAGACAATATCCAACGGTTCGCCTGTTCCAATATTCACTTTTGTACAGTTCAAACGATCTGCATCTGGATGCTTTTCCTTGCTCAACACTTCACCTATCACCAATCCTTCCAATCCTCCTTCAATAGAAGAAAACGGAATGACCTTTTCCACTTCTAGACCGCTACCCGTAAGCAGGGCTGCAGCTTCATTCACATCAAGATCAATAGGTAAATATTGGCGAAGCCAGTTGTAAGAAATGTCCATGCGTGCGTGTTTGAGCCGCGAATTTAAGGTTTGTGAATCTGAAAAAAGTAAGGGCTTGATGCATCAAGCCCTTACATTTGCCTCAATGGCCGAAATTGGAACCGACATAGCGAAGGCGGCACGTCTTCTGAAGCGCGGAAAGCTAGTTGCAATTCCTACCGAAACGGTTTACGGTCTGGCTGGAAACGCTTTCAACGAAGAGGCCGTTCTTAGCATTTTTGAGGCAAAGAACCGACCTCAATTTGACCCGCTTATTGTTCATAGCTCAGGAGTTGAGTGGGTGAAGGAACATGTTGCAGAAATTCCTTCGCTTGCCCGCAGACTTATGGATGAGTTCTGGCCAGGCCCCATGACGTTGGTCTTGCCCAAAAAACCGATTATTCCTGATGTGGTTACTTCGGGTTTGGATAATGTGGCCGTTCGAGTGCCGTCACATCCTATGGCTCAGGAATTATTGCGCTTGCTCGATTTTCCGTTGGCTGCGCCAAGTGCCAATCCGTTCGGTTATGTAAGCCCCACCACTGCTCAACATGTACAGGATCAACTAGGCGATAAAATCGATTACATTTTAGATGGCGGTCCTACCACGGTGGGCCTGGAAAGTACCATTATCGGTTTTGAAGAAGGCAAGCCAATTGTTTATCGCTTAGGAGGATTGAGTGTAGATGTGATTGAGGATTTCATCGGGCCCATTGAGGTCGGTTTAAACCAGTCGTCAGATCCGAAAGCACCCGGAATGCTCAAAAGCCACTACGCGCCCGGAAAGCCGTTGTATTTCGGAAATCCAGGTGAAATGATAATGGAATTTGAAGGCAAACGCATCGGATTTCTAGGGTTCATGACGCGGTTGGAATTCCTTCCGCCTGACCGTCAATTGCTACTGTCACCGCATGGAGATCTTCATGAAGCGGCAGTCAATCTTTTCGCCTTCATGCGGAAGTTTGAAAAATTTCCGGTGGATATTATTCTAGCCGAAAAACTACCCGAAATTGGGCTAGGAAGGGCGATTAATGATCGGTTGAGAAGGGCCTCCGTGAATTCTTGACGGTGTCATTCTCAGGTTGAGACCGTTAGCAGCCCATCCTGGTTCAACTCTATGAGAAACATCTCAAACTCCTTCTGAACCTTCTCAATGCTTCTTATGTAGACCTCGAAAATTTCGATGAGCTGGTCGTTGCCTGAATTGCCCAAATTCACTTTAATCAATTTCCTTGGCGACCCCACCAGCAGATGGGAATTCTTAAAATCCCTGTCTTTCGTGATAAGAATCAACTCGTTCGCATCAACATACGCGCTGATGTCCACATCCTTTGTAAAGCATCCGTCCAATACATGATTCACATGTTCAGAAGGGAATCCAAGTGTTTCCAGGTGTTTCGAGAGCTTCTTGGGTATGTGAACGTCACATAGGAATTTCATTTTCAACCTGTGGGCCTGAGATTCTGACCAGACACTGCCATTCTCGCGAATTGCAAACAGGCCTGAATATCGTCCTTCTCCAACTCAGGATGATCTGCAATGATCTCCTCTTGTTGCATACCCGAACCCAGCATATCAAGAATAACCTCCACAGGCCATCGCATTCCGCGAATAACCGGCTTGCCGTGACATACCTGAGGGTCAATGGTAATACGTTCAACTGTGGTTTTCATCTTTTGAGATAATATTGATAGATACAAAGATGTTGAATTTGTGGGAGTTCAGGTTACGACACCCTCGCCCAATTCGGTCTATCCTTCATTTCTTGAACGAGATGATGCTTGGTGAGAGCGTTCTCTCGCTTTTCCAGCTTTGGGTCGTCTGTCAGCAGGTCGATGGCGGCACTACGGGCAGCCTGTAATATCTGTCCGTCCTTACTGAGATTGGATATTTTGAAAATAGGCTGACCGCTCTGCTGTGTTCCTTGAATATCGCCTGGGCCACGGAGTTTCATGTCCACTTCTGCAATCTCAAAACCATCGTTGGTGCGAACCATTGTTTCCATGCGGGTTCTAGCTTCCTGACCTAAGGCATAGCCTGTCATCAGCACGCAAAAGCTCTGTTCGGCTCCCCGACCAACCCTTCCGCGAAGCTGGTGCAACTGCGAAAGCCCGAAGCGCTCTGCACTTTCAATCACCATCATGGAAGCATTGGGCACATCCACTCCAACCTCAATTACCGTTGTGGAAACCATAATCTGCGTTTTGCCTTCCTTAAAGCGTTGCATCTCATATTCCTTATCCTGCGATCTCATTTTTCCGTTGAGGACACCCACTTGATACTGTGGCTGCGGAAATTCTCGGACAATAGACTCATAACCGTCCGTCAAATCCTTGTAGTCCATCGTTTCGCTCTCATCAATAAGCGGATACACCACATAGATCTGTCTTCCTAAAGTAATTTCCTGCTTCATAAAATCGAAAATCTTCTGCCGCGCAGAATCAAATCGGTGAAGCGTTTTTATTGGTTTTCGGCCCGGAGGAAGTTCGTCAATCACGGAAGTATCCAAGTCTCCGTAAACCGTCATGGCGAGGGTTCGTGGAATAGGCGTTGCGGTCATAATGAGCATGTGCGGCACTTCGCCATCGTTGCCTTTTAGCCACAGTTTGGCACGCTGCTCCACTCCAAAACGGTGCTGCTCATCCACAATCACCAATCCCAATTTCTGGAATTTCACCACATCCTCAATCAGCGCGTGTGTTCCAATAAGGATGTGGATTTCTCCAGTTTCCAATCGCTGATGCAGAATTCTGCGTTCGGATGTTTTGGTTGAGCCTGTAAGCAGTGCGATATGCAGGTTGAGTTTTGAGAGCAACGCTGAAATGGTGGCAAAATGCTGTTCGGCCAAAATCTCCGTTGGCGCCATCAACGCGGCCTGATAACCATTGTCCACGGCCAAAAGCATCGACATCAACGCCACAATGGTTTTTCCACTTCCCACATCGCCCTGAACGAGGCGGCTCATCTGCTTGCCAGAGCCGAGGTCGTGGCGAATTTCACGAACCACACGCTTCTGCGCACCTGTCAGTTCAAACGGCAGACATTCCGAATAGAAACGATTGACCGATTCGCCCACTTCGGAGAAAACCGCCCCTTTGAATTTGCTCTGATTGAGCAATTTGAGCTTCAACAAACGAAGCTGAATAAAGAACAATTCATCAAACTTTAATCGGAAAAGGGCTTTGCGCAGCGTGTCGGTATCCTGCGGAAAATGAACATTAATACATGCTTCCTCGCGAGAAATAAGATTGTTCCTGTCTCGAAAATCGGAGCCGTAAAATTCGGCCACGTGTCCTTGACCTTTGAGTTGCGAAACGAGCACGTGCATTAACCGACCAATGGCTTTGGTATCGAGATTCTTGGCTTTGGCTTTTTCTGTACTAGGATAAACAGGCTGTAGCGCAGTGGACACTTTTTTCTCGCGCGATTCTGCCGTTTCAAATTCGGGATGAACGATATTGAACTTGCCTTTGTAATTGGTGGGCTTGCCAAATACCACATAGTCGATTCCCGTTTTGAGATTGGGCTGCACCCACTTGATGCCCTTGAACCAGATGAGTTCCATCACGCCTGTTCCATCGGTGAATTCGGCCACCAAGCGCATGGCTCTTCCCACACCCACCAATCTGACAGAATTTATTTTTCCTTGAAGTTGGATGTCGCCATCAACGCTTGCGATGCCATTAATCTGATGGAATTGCGTTTTATCGACATAACGGAATGGGAAATGCTGAAGCAGATCGCCATAGGTTTTAATGTGAAATTCTTCGCGAAGCAATTTGGCGCGCTCGGTGCCAACGCCAGACAAGAATTCGATGGATGTTTCGAGGAAGGGTTTCACAGAAATTTAAGCATTACGAAAAGGAAACGAATATACGAATGTGGGATGTGCCTTTTTCGTTTGTTTGGCACTGGCACTTGGCGCTGATATCATAGAAGTGCGTAATTATTAAGGGAGGTTCTTGGTTTTGGATGGTAAAACACCAGCCAATAGAAACGAGCTATAAAAGAGACGATTTCTACTTTTTCTCAGATGGTGTGTCTGACCAGTTTGGTGGTGATGGTTCTAAGAATTTTGGCTACAAGCCATTGGAAAAGCTCCTTATTGAACTGAGCAAACAGCCCATGGACAAGCAGAAGTTTGTGTTTGAAAAGACCTTACTGGATTGGATGGGGAAAACGATACAGACTTGACCTATAGCCTACTGATCGGCATCCGCGTTTGACGGTTTCAGCGTAAGCATCTTACGCTCTACGTACCCCATAAAAGTCTGATACGCCTCGGTGCGGTCATCCCACTCAAACCGTTGCGTGAGAAGATCCAGATAATGCGACATTTCCTTTGCGTTTGCAGCGTTGTTCAATTTAAGAACAGCATCTCCAAAATCGGAAGCATTGCCTTTAAATAGGTTGCGGATGATTCCGAATTTCTCATTCAACGGAATACCTGAACGAAGATCGGCAAGCGGCTCCTTATTAAACTGACCAGCAAGAATCTTCTTGTCTGCAGCTTTGGAGGCTGGCTCAATCTTGCCTATCAGTGGCCCCTTTATCGGTGCTTCCTGAACCTTTGGAGTCTTGGAAGCAGGCTCTGGGGAAGGAGAGAGAACAAGTTCTTCTTTCACTTCGGCCACTGGGGGTTCCGTCTTCTCAACGACAGGCTCGGGCTCAACAACTTTATCCTGCACAACAGGTTCTGGTACTTCGGCAACAGGTTCTGGTTTTTCGACCACAGGCTTTGGTACTTCAACAATTGGTGCTGGTACTTCAGCAACAGGTTCTGGCGCTTTCTCAACTACTGGTTCCACCACCTTTTCGGCTACTGGTTCTGGTTTCTTTACCTCTTTCACGGGCTTCGCCTGCGCTACAGGTTCAGGAGCAACCACTTCCTTGGCAACTGGAGCGGCTTTCGGTGCTTTTGCAACCGCTTTCACCTCCGCGTTCTTCACTGTATCATAAAAGGCTCTCACTTCCGCAAGCAAGGCATCCTTTGTCAATTCTGAAGGATTGGTTTCCAGTTCATCCACACGCTCATTCAACTTGTTCAACTGGTCCTTAAGTTCACTCATTTGTTATGGAATTTTACGATTCTAAGCGTTAACGCTTTTCTTAGTTTTGTATTGCTGCGGGGCGCATTCAAAAGTATGGATCAATTGCCGCTGATTTCATCTTTTCTAATCGGTTTTACACAATTTTAGGTTGATTCAATTTATTAGCAAACCGAAATGCAATTAAGCGCACATTCGTCATATTCGTACCGCATAGCGGAATTCGTAATTCGTATCAGGAGAGAATGTTCTTAGAGAATTCAAGGAATAGGTCGACAAAAAAGGGCTGGATTGAAATCATCTGTGGTTCCATGTTTTCTGGAAAAACGGAAGAGCTTATTCGTAGGCTAAAACGCGCCCAATTTGCTAAGCAGAAAGTTGAAATTTTCAAACCCGCGATTGATACGCGCTATGATGAAACAGAGGTTGTTTCGCACGATGCGAATGCAATCCACTCTACGCCCGTTCCAAACTCATCAAACATCCTTATTCTGGCCGATGACGTAGATGTGGTTGGCATAGATGAAGCCCAATTCTTCGACATGGGTCTTGTAGATGTGTGCAACCAACTTGCGAACAGCGGTATTCGTGTAATCATTGCAGGACTCGACATGGATTATCAAGGCAAGCCTTTCGGCCCAATCCCGAACCTATTGGCAACGGCAGAATATGTAACTAAAGTGCACGCCATCTGCATGCAATGTGGCGAGCTGGCCAATCATTCGCATCGTTTCAGCAAAGAGGACAGTCTTGTGGCATTGGGAGAAAAGGACAGCTACGAGCCGCTTTGCCGCAGCTGCTTTAAGAAAACCATCGTGCACCACATGAAGGACTTGCCATCAAATAAGAAAGGTTAAATGATTGAACTGGAAACATTGCGCGGCATTGCCTCTGTGCTTGAGGTTCCGTGTCCGTTCGAGTTTCAAGACATTTACATCAAGGAACTGGCCATTGACAGCCGAAAGGTGATGCTACCCGCGCAGTCGTTGTTCTTTGCCATTGCAGGCGATAGGCATGACGGCCACAATTTCATTGAGCAATTGTATGAAAATGGCGTGCGTGTTTTTGTGGTAAAGGCTGACTATGCGGCACCTGCCACGTTGGACGATGCCTTCTTTATCCGTGTTGAAAATCCGCTGGCTGCCTTCCAGAAGGTGGCCGCTTCCAAACGGGCGCAATTCAATTATCCTATTATTGGAATAACGGGCAGCAATGGCAAAACCATTGTGAAAGAATGGCTGTATCAGTTGCTCAATCAGAGCTATAATATTGTCCGTAGCCCAAAGAGTTACAATTCGCAAGTAGGCGTTCCGCTTTCTGTTTGGAGGATGAAATCGGGTAACGATTTGGCCATTATTGAGGCTGGTATTTCGATGCCTGGCGAGATGGTAAAGTTGGAACGTATTGTGCGGCCCACCATCGGCATCTTTACCAACTTGGGGCAGGCGCACGATGAGAATTTTACGGATGCTAATCAGAAGGCGCGGGAGAAACTCGACCTGTTTCAGAATGTAAACACGCTAATCTATTGCAAGGATTACCTCATCATTCAGGAAGAACTAGATCATTATCCGTTTGCCTCTTCGCCTCATTTCTTTTCGTGGAGCAGACGCACGGCTGCCGACCTGCAAATTGGGCGGATTGAGAAGAAGGACGGCCAGACCGAGATACAGGGAATTCATCAACATAACTTTCTGCGGATACGGATTCCGTTTACGGACGAGGCCTCGATTGAGAATGCCATCCACTGCTGGGCCACGTTGCTTTATTTGGGAATACATACGGACGACATCAGCAGACGCATGGAGCAACTGGTGCCGGTGGCAATGCGCTTGGAGCTGAAGCAAGGCATCAACAATTGTTCGGTCATAAACGATTCGTACAATTCGGATCTGCAGTCAATCTCCATCGCACTAGATTTCCTTTCGCAGCAACATCAGCATCCCAAAAGGACGCTCATCTTGTCAGACATCCTTCAAACAGGGAGAACGGACGAGGAGCTGTATGCAGAGGTTTCGCAGCTTATCAAAGAGAAGAAGGTAGATAGGCTTATTGGTATTGGAAAGCATATTTCTAGTCAATCCGAACTGTTTGCCGATACGAGTGAGTTCTTCCCAACAACGGAGGCTTTTTTGGCGGCTTATCATCATGATAAATTCTACAACGAAACGATTCTTTTGAAGGGCGCTCGGAGTTTCGGGTTTGAGGCCATTAGTCGCATTATTCAGCATAAGACGCACCAAACCGTGCTCGAAATTGACCTTGGGGCGATGGTGCATAACCTGAACCTGATTCGGTCAATGATTAACCCAAGCACCAAGCTAATGGCGATGGTAAAAGCGTTTGGCTACGGCAGCGGCAGTTTTGAGATTGCGAACGTGTTGCAATTTCATCACGTAGATTATTTGGCCGTGGCCTATGCAGATGAAGGCATTGAGCTGAGAAAAGCGGGCATCTCGCTGCCTATTATGGTAATCAGTCCTGAAGAGCAAAGCTTTGATGCCATGATACAATATGGACTGGAGCCTGAGATTTTTAGTATGCGCTCGCTGCAATTGCTGGAGAACGCCATCAAACACAAAGGCACACTTGACAGTCCGCTGAAAACCCACATCAAATTGAACACGGGCATGAACCGTTTGGGTTTTTCGGAGCGAGACATCAACCAACTGGTTGTGCGCATTAAGAACAACCCATTAATAAAGGTGGCTTCGGTGTTCTCTCATCTCGCGGCCAGCGAAAATGAAGCGGAAGACGCTTTCAGTCGGAAGCAGATTGCCTCGTTGGACGAAATGAGCGCGCGCATTCTAGAGCACTTCAACTACCCTATTCTGCGCCACATCTGCAATTCGTTCGGAATCATCCGTTTTCCAGAAGCACAGTTTGACATGGTTCGATTAGGCATTGGGCTTTATGGTGTGGCGCCAGAAAGTCCGATAAAGGGACGGTTGCGCAACGTGAGCACGCTTCGCACCACCATTACTCAGATGCACGATTTGAAAGCAGGCGAAACTATCGGGTATGGGCGTTTGGAAAGAGTGGAAGCGGAAATGCGCTCGGCCACACTGCCGATAGGTTATGCCGATGGTCTCAATCGGAAAAACGGAAACCGCCAAGGCAGTGTGCTTATTAACGGTCATCGGGCGCCCATTGTGGGCAATGTGTGTATGGATATGTGCATGGTTGATGTAACGGGCATTCCGTGCAAGGAAGGCGATGATGTGGTGATTTTTGGAGAGGATTATCCTATTGAGGAGTTTGCTCGAAACTCAGAAACAATCCCGTATGAAGTGCTGACGAACGTGTCTGAACGAGTGAAGCGTGTTTATTTTCAGGATTAGCAAGGGATATAGAACACATCTGCCCGTCCGTTCAGGCGGGGATTCTTACACCTCATTGCGTCCGCCTAAGGCGGATTCGAAATTTTTGTGAGTGTCAACGGATCCTACGGGTCCAATACCGTAGGAGTCACGGTCACATCAGATAGCATGGGAAAATTCAGGTTGAGCTTTCCAGACATCACCGCCCAAGAGATAGAGGTCAGTCTATTTGCACAGCACGAATCCTTCGAAAATGCAACCGCCAGCATCATCGCCAAAAAAGAAGAGATTACCAAAATAGAGATACTCATGAACCCCTTGGCTCCATCGCCTCCGCCACCTAATCCACCCATGCCGCCTGTTCCACCTATGCCGCCTGTTCCATAGAAATTCCTGTTCCGGTCAGCGGTGTTGTTCCCGCTCTCAAAAGGTGTCCGCCTCAGGCAGACACCTTTTTTGGTTGTAATGGTCGGTGATGTTGCGTCCAAAAGCCTAACCTCCTAATTAGGAAGTAAATCACTCCTTCTTCAGAATATACTTCGTAATAAAGAACTCCACGTAAGGCGGCACTTCCTTTTTCATGTAGAACTTGGTGAAGTTGTCTTGCGAGATGATGAATTGGTCGGTCTTGTTGAGGTCGATGCCCACAAACACGGTCGTGTCGGCAAGGATGGCGTTGTAGTAGTCCATGGCCTTTTTGGTTTCCTTAAAACCCTGTACGAACAGGAGTTTCTTGTCGGGACCGAACTGCAAATCTTTGATAGTAAGCACTTCTAAGGAGAACACGGTACTGTTGAAGTTGGAAATGCGGCCCTTCAGTTCCGCCATGTTGGGCAGGTCGGATGCAACGAAGGTGTAATAGTGATTGGCGTTCATGTCTAGCACGTACTCATCGCTAGTTGGCGGCAAAGCTTCCTGCTTAGGCTCTTCCTTAACGGGTTCGTCCGCTACGGTTTCGCCCATCAGGCCTCTCACGTATTCGAGCAATGCTTCGGCACGTTCCTTCTCTGGTGCGGCCGTGTATTTGGCAATGTAATCTTCCAATGCTTTACGATAAACCACCAGCTTTTCGGTTGCCCCAATGGCCATCACCTTTAGCAGGGCGAATTTGGAGAGAATCTTTCCGTCCTTGAACTTGGTAAGGGCGCTATCTGCCGCTTCAATCACGCGCTCATATTCGCCCTTATTGAAATTAGTGAACGCCATGTCATACATCTGCCCAAGGCGACCGCGCATCACTTCCAGTTTCTCCAAGTATTTCGGGTCTTTGATGATTTTAGCGTATTCGCTGTCCGGGAATTCCTTGAGGATACGATTGGCGTATTCCTGCGCCTTACGGTCGTCTCCAACGGCCTTGTAAAGACGGTAAAGCTGATAGAACGTCTCCAAATTCCAAACACCGCGCGGGTAGCGTTTTAGCAGCTCCTCAAATGTTTTAATGGAACGTTGATTCTCAGCAAGCTGTTCTTTGTAGATGGTTCCGAGGTCGTAGAACGCATTCTGAATTTTGAGGTTCGCACTGTCGCGCTCGGCTTCTGTTCTTGGTATTCCCTTTTTGTAAAACGCAGGGTCCATCAACTGGGCCGTGGTTACTTTAGCAGTATCAGCAACACTGCCCGGAATCTGATTAATGGCATTGGCCTGCTTATCTCTGCGTCTCCAGTCGTCTTCCCGTTTCCTATCGCCCCATTTCTGTCGGAAATTATTGGCTCCGAAACTCAGCGTGGTCGGGTTGTAGAAATACCAACCCGTGCTACTTCCAGGAAGGGTTGTAGCATTCTGATTCTGATTGAGCTGCTGCAACTGCTGCTGATCGTTGGGAGCATTCGCCTCTTCAAAATTTCGTTCCTCTTCGGCCAATCGAACGCCTTCAACAATCTCTTCAATGTAAGCATTCAACTCACTTTCCGACATATTTCCGAGGCGAAGTAGGCTATCCTGTAGCGCAATGATGCGGATGTTCTTCACCAATTCGGCCAAGCTCTGCTGCCGCGCCTGCACTCTTTTATATTCCTTATGAGCAACGGGAAGAAGCACCAACGAACTGTCGTAGTAAGCAGAGGCAAGCTCATACTCGGGCTTATCGAAATAGAGGTCGGCCATAGTAAAGTAGGAAACTCCCTTTTGGGTAAAATTCTGTGTAGAAGAGGCCACCGAAACCTTGAAGTATTCCAAAGCTAGATCCTTCTCATCTTCCTTCAGAGCAATCTCGCCCAAGGCGTAAAATATCCGATCAAAATAGTCAACATTCTTATCGTCCTTCGACATTCTAAGAAGTTCCTTTTTAATGGCATCCAGCGTGCCAGACTCAGCACTTGCCATAAGCGCACGGTTAATACGTGCGTTGAATTCCATAACATACGGCACATTCTTTCTTAGCACTTGTGTGTAGAAATAAGCCGCACTGTCTTTGTTGTTGAGTTCTTCATAAAGTTGCGCCAAAATGTAGGTGTAGCGCGCCTTGTGCCTCTTGTTTTTGGTGGCTTTTATAGCAGACCGAAGTTGGTCTTTCGCCAATTCAAAATCGCCTTTCTTGATAAAGTAATCAGCCTTTACGGCTGCCAACTCGGCCAACTTCTTCTTCGGAAATTTCTTCTCCTCTTCGAGCAGCGTTATGATTTTTTCGCCATCCTTAAACCGTGCCAGTTCGGTGTTTGTACGAATAAGCCACAAATAGCCGTCAAATCGGATGTCGTTATTCTTATATTGCTTGATAACGTAGGTAAACATCTCCAAAGCCAACACATAATCGCGCTTGTAGAAATGCGCCTTTCCAATAAGCATGTAAGAATCATCAATGGAGCTAACGTATTCCCTGCCTTTAAAAAGCATGGAGTGTCTGGCAATGGCTAGCGATGCCTTTTCAATACCACGATCCATTTGGGCATAAACCGACTTGGCTGATTCGGATGTTCCCATCGGAAACACATCTAAAATCTGTTCATAATCATCGGAATGGCTCTTCTCCAACTTATCCACACCTTCCTTCATGGCTTCCTTTCCGTTCCAATACACATTGTATTTGGCGGTGAGGTTATGGTAGCCCCTACTCAAGAAGTTTTTCTTCTTGGTAGAGCAGCCGCTTACCAGCAATATGCCAATGGCAAGCAGAAATAAGGGGATATAACGGTTGATCCGGTTCAAAGTTAAATGCGCCAATGTCGTAACTGACGAAGCGCAAAATTATTTCATTTGAGCAAAAATACCCCGACAAAGGGCATCGTAGAAACGAGCGGCAAAGGTAACATCCTTTTATTCCGATATTTGGGAAATTCATGGCTGAGAATAAGGAACGAAAAGGAAACTGGCGAAACCGACTCCGGGTAAAGTACCGGTTGGTGATTATGAACGAAGAAACGTTCAAGGAACGGGCGAGCCTACTTCTCACTCCAATGAACGTGATTGTGCTTGGTGGTTCGTTAGCCATATTCCTTGTGGTGGCGGTCACGTACATCATTGCCTTTACCCCATTAAAGGAATATATTCCAGGTTATTCGGATTCCAATTTGCGGAAGCAGGTATACCACAACACGCTTAGAACGGATTCGCTGGAGAAGGAATTGGCCATGAAGGACCTCTATCTTCAAAATATCAATCTCATCATTTCTGGCGGAATCCCCGACCAACAAACACAAGAACCAGACACCACGAAGGATTACGAGGGAATTGAATTTTCCAATTCGCAGCAGGATTCGGCCATGCGCGCCATGGTGGAGCAAGAAGAGCGCTACAATATTCAGAACCTGCAATTGGGTGTTCAGCCATCAGCAGAAGGAAACATCCGCAACCTTTTCTTTTTTGCTCCACTGAAAGGAGACGTTACAGCAGGTTTCGACTCAAAGGAGCGGCATTATGCTGTGGATGTGGTAGCGAAGGAAAACGAACCTATCAAAGCCTCGTTAGATGGAACGGTAATTCTCTCCACTTGGACGTATGATGCTGGGCACGTAATTGGTATTCAGCATTCGAGCAATCTTACGTCTTTCTATAAGCATTGCTCGGCACTATTGAAAAAAACAGGCGAATCGGTAAAAGCGGGAGAAGTGATTGCAATAGTCGGAAATTCTGGCGAGCTGAGCACGGGGCCTCACCTCCACTTTGAGCTTTGGTTTAACGGGCGGCCAGTGAATCCGCAGGATTATATCGTTTTTTAGGTTTAGCTTTTAGTGACCAGTGAAGAGCGACCAGCAACTCCATTCGCATAAGCTTCCGGAATCTCCTCGCTCCAACCCCAAGCAGACCAATAGTCCTGAATAAGTAAACGGTAGTCATACCTTAATCCTACAATCCCCTCCCAATCATACAGATAAACAGAATCAATGAGCAGCGTATCGTGCTCAGAGCATTGTCCCCAGTTTCCGATGTATACGATTCGGGTATCACCAGGCAATACAGCATAATCGAACATTAGCTCCCAAGTGCCGTCAACCAGTTTTAGAACCGAATCAGACTTCTGAGCCACGTAATCATAAGACACTTCATGGGTCAAAGGCACAATTGGAATCTGTGGGTTGAACTGATACCTCCTGTCGGTCTGTAAAACCTTCACATCCGTAAAAGAATCAATTGTGGTATCACCAACATATCTCAAAAAATTCTCAACCTCATAATTGACAGCCTGATTACCCAGGTCGTAATAAACCCAAGTCGCCCCAGGAACACAGAAATCTGTTTGAGCAAAAGTTATCTGGCATAAAAAATCCATCGCAAAAAGTAGGGAGAAGTGTTTCATAACACCAAGTTAGATAATTCGGCATGAGATTTCCTACAACAAAAAAGGCCGCTTCTCAGCGACCTTTTTTCGTTTTTCTTACTCCTTGGTTAGAATCGAAAATTTGATTGCTGGTATACTATTCAATTCACAACAATCCTCGCAACTCCCAAACCATTGTCAGACTCTATGTTCAGCAAATAAATGCCTGGTGATACATTAGATGGGATGGTATAACTTGATTGTACATTCCATGATGCCACCACCTTACCAACCATCGAAATCAGTTGAACGTGGTTCACGTTTTCCATCTCAACGCTAAACCTATCGGTTACTGGATTTGGGAATACGGTAACCGACTGGTTGCTTAATTCGGTAATCGAAGTTTGGCTTGCAATTGGCACCAAACGGAGCAAGAACATGTTTTCATCAGCAAATGCGCCACCTCTTAAATGTCCTCCAACAATGACGGCTCCATTACTTTGCAGAGCCCCACCAACACTAACCAAGGTGTTGGTGACTACCGAAGAAGGAACGGCTGCGTCTCCGTTGCCACCAAATGCTGAGTTCAGATTTCCGCTGCTTGTGAGCATCATGGCGTATATTTCTTGAACTGCGCCATCCGTGTTTCCAATGGCTACAATACCACCATCTGCGGTTTCT
>Ga0105052_10000835_pt1 | contig 42391 bp, 26 predicted proteins | sample FRY03_FD_78094 | JGI IMG/M metagenome (GOLD analysis project Ga0105052, IMG submission 78094) | Freshwater microbial communities from Lake Fryxell liftoff mats and glacier meltwater in Antarctica - FRY-03 | ecosystem: Environmental > Aquatic > Freshwater > Ice > Glacier meltwater ... | reverse complement strand
GGGGGGGGGGGGGGGGGGGGGGGGGGGGGGGGGGGGGGGGGGGGGGGGGGGGGGGGGGGGGGGGGGGGGGGGGGGGGGGGGGGGGGGGGGGGGGGGGGGGGGGCGGGGAGGCGGGAGGTGAGGTGGTGAGGTGGTGAGGTGGTGAGGGGAAGGCGGCGGGTTGTAGCGGGCCGCCAGCCCGCGGTGGTGCGGGGGCTCGGTGGTGCGGGTTTCGGATTGCCGGCGGCCTGTAGGGTCGCGGGAAGCGTTGGTTCCACACCAAGATGCCGCAGTCCCTCAGCCAGCTCTATGTTCATCTCGTCTTCAGCACGAAGGATGGGGGGCCGTGGCTCACCCCGGAGGTGCAGGACCGGTTGTTCCCCTATCTGGCCGGAGCATTGAATGAACAGGATTGCCCGGCCTTGAAGGTGGGCGGGCATGTGGATCATGTGCACTTGCTGTATCGCCTCTCCAACTTGGGCCTTCAGCCCACCGGAGGGGCGGGCTGTTTTAGGAGGTCAGGGTCAGGGTGCGGAGAGGTCCCGCCATTGGCCGTCGAAGCGATCGATCATTTACGGGGGGGACGGAGCATTGGAAAAATCGAGGACCCCTCCGCTGAGTCGGCTGGGGTTGAGGATGGTGTTGGGGGAGGTTTGCCAATTGACGTAGTGGTTGAGGTCAAAATGGAGGGTGTATTGGAAGGTGGCGCCTCCGTTCAGGCTGAGTCGGAGGATTGCCTGGAACTGGGAGGAGGGGATGTAGAATTCCAAGGTAAAGGACCCTGAACTGGAGTCCTGGCCCCAGGTTCCGCCGAGGCCATCGGAGTCGAAGATGTAGGTGATGGTGCCGTATATGTTGGGGTCGTAGGTTGCAATGCGGGCATTTGGGAAGTGGAGCTGCGCGGTGGGGAGAAAGGGATACCTGATGCCCGCCCCACGATAGAAGATTCGCGGAGCGAACATCATGCTGCCGCTGATGTCCCTGCCCAGTTCCGTGGCCCCGGGGGCGTCAAAGCCGAATGATGGGCCGCCCCAGGGAGCGCGGCCGTTGAGGGAGGCGTAGAAGATTCCGGAATCCCCGCCCACGTCTGACCACTGCAGGCGGTGGGTGCCTCCGGTGCGGACGATCTTGAGGGCGGTGGGAGACACGGAAGGGAGAGACCAGGCGTGCTCATTGAAGTCGCTCCCGAAATTGCCGATCCGTCGGATAGTGACCGAGTTGAGGGAAGGTGTGCCCGACGCGAAGCTCAGATTATACACGTTGAACGAGCCGTTGGTTCCCGGGAAGGTCGTGCTGACATTGATGACCTGGCCGATCCTGCAGTACTTGCCATGGAAGGTCGTGCTGACATTGATGACCTGGCCGATCCTGCAGTACTTGCCATGGAAGGTGTTGTTGATCGGGAGACTGATGAAAAACCGGCCGCCGTTGGTGTTGGGGCCGTCGTTGTCCATGTAGAGGCTGTAGGTTGTGGCGGGCCCGGACCGGAAATCATCCTGAATCTGATAACCGGGTCCGTCGGTTCCCGTGCCGGTTCGGGAGCCGAAGCGGACCGAGATCCCTGGAGACGGTTGATAGAAGTGGAGGCCATCAAAGAAGCGGTCCTTGCGTATCTGGCCGGTGACGGGGTCGTGCCAGGAAGTGGAGCCTTGGGCCAGGCGGATGAAATTGGCGACCAGGCGGGGAGCCAGGGAGGTGTCGGAGAGGGAGGACTGGATGTCGAGTGCGACGGTGAAGGAGTATTGGCCCGAGCTGCCCACGTTGAAGTCTGCGTAGATGCCATCCAAGGATTGTGCGGCGAGGGGGGCGGTGGGGAGGCCGAGGAGGGCGAGGAAAAGGGGGATGCGGAGGGCGCGGGGCATGTTGCTGCGGGGTTGCTTGGAGGGGGGGCAGCTCAGGGGGTGTATGTGAACGCTTGGAAGACGAAGTCCTCGAATGGAAAGACCGCAAAGTTTGCGGTTCCCTCGGTCCAGCCACTGGAATCGTCGAAGAAGTTCAGAATCACCTCGAGGCTGGACCAGGCCTTGGGGCCGACCGAGGAGTTGAAGTTGAGGTTGATCTGGAAGAGGGGGATGAGGGCGACGAAGCTGGCTCCTGCGGTGAGGTTGGTGTAGATCCGGTCTTCATTCGGCCCGGAGCCGTCGAGTGCTCCCGCCACGGTGAAGGTTCCGGAGGAGGTGTCGGAGTGGGTCCAGGTGCCGGCCGACGCGCTCGTGAAGTCGAGGGAGAGGGAGTTTCCGGCACGGTCGTTGAGGGTGATGTTGTGTCCAGCGGCGACCAGATCGGCCGGAGGATTGGGGGAGTAGCCGTAGTCGATGGACAGGACCTGAGCGAAGTACTTGGGGAAGTTGACCCCGGTGATGTTGATGTTTTTGTCCGCTTCGGCCAGCGAGCTGTAGAGGACGGCAAGTGGGGGAGTCGGGTTGAGGCTTTGCCCCGCGTAGAGGAGGTAGTGGGTCTGGGGACTGCGGTCCCAAGTGAGTCGGAAGACATCCTCATCGGGGAGGTAGAGGGGCTTGAGCGTCTGCTGGCGGATGGTGGGGAGATCCAGCGAGGGGTCAAACAAGTCGAAGGTGGCGAGGTCGGGGCCGGAGATGACGACGGAGTCGAGATTGATTTGGGTGACGGGGACGTCCGAATAATTTTCGTCGTTGGAGGGTGCCCCGGCGACTGAGCGGTCGGTCGGGAAATTTGTGGCGTTATTGAAGCCGTTGAGGATGTCCTTGGAGCTTTGATCGGTCACGATGCCGAACACCGAATGTTTGTCATCGAGATGGGAAGCGGGTTGGAGGGTGAAGAAGAATTGGGAGCCGCCGGAGTTCGGGAGTTCTCCTTTTGCCATGGAGAGGACGTATTGGTCATGGCGGAGGTCTGGGTGGAACTGTTCGCGCTGGACGAAGCCTGGACCGCCTTGTCCCCCGGCGAGGTAGTCGCCACCTTGTATGACGAAGTTGTGGATGAGGCGGTGGAAGATCTGGCCGTCGTAGAAGGGAGTGTGGTCAATTTTGTGGGTGACCGGATTGATCCAGGGCCGCTTTCCGGTGGCGAGTCCGATGAAAGAGGCGACCGGGCGGGGAGCCTTCTCGTGGGCGAGTTCGACACGGATGGTTCCGAGAGGGGTGTTGGAGGGAGGGGTGCCGACGGAGACGGTGAAGTCGGCGTAGATCTGCGCCGTTGCGGGCAGGGCGAGGAGGAGGAGGGCTGTGAGGGCCGGGGTGAGGGGGTTCACGGGGGACAAGAAAGGGGAGAGCGGGCGGTGAAGCAATCGGGAAATGTGGGTTTGGGGGGTGAAAATGACTGGAAACACGGGAGATTCGGATTGTCAGGGGCGAGGTGTGGGGGGAGTTTGGCTGCGGCGATGGCTGAACGGACGAGGAACGTGGACACGAAGGGGGGGCTGGCGCTCTTTGATTTGGACCAGACGCTGGTGCCCTGGGACACACAGTTGTTGTTTTGCAACTGGGTGCTGCGGGAGGAGCCGTGGCGGCGCTTGTATCTGTTGGTGTTCCTGCCTTTCCTGCCGTTGGTGCACGTGCTGGGGGGGGAGGGGATGAAGCGGATTTTTCTGTCGTTCCTGTGGGGGATGAGGCGGGAGCGGGTGGAGGAGTTGGTGCGGGGGTTTGTGGCGCGGTATGTGCCGGGGGAGTTTTATGGGGAGTTGCTGGAGGAGGTGGCGAGGGAGAAGGCGAAGGGGCGGTTGGTGGTGCTGACCTCGGCGAGTCCGGAGTTGTATGCCCGGCCGATCGGGGAGGCTTTGGGGTTCGATGTTTCGTATGGGACGCGGGTGGAGTTCGGGGGGCGGGTGGGGTTGTTTCCGGATTTCACGCGGGGCAACAACAAGGGTGCGGTGAAGGTGGCGCGGTTGGAGGAGGAGCTGGGATTGGTGGCGGAGGGAGGGACGTTGGTGAACAGTGCGGGCTACAGCGACAGCAAGGCGGATCTGCCGATGTTGGAGTTGTGCGAGGAGGTGACCGCAGTGCATCTGGAGGGGTCTTTTGCGGCATTGGCGGAGCGGCGGGGGTGGCGGGTGATGCGGCCGGCGCGGCCGTGGAAGGATCGGCGGGGATTCGGGTGGGCGGCGCTGCGGATGATGTGCGGGTTGTGGCGGGGGTGAGGGAGGGGGAGGGGGAGGGGCTTTGTCGGGTTAATTTTTGGCTATTGGGACTGGAGCATCTTTGGAAATTGGAGTGTGGAGCTTCGAAGGGGCGGACCGATGAATTGGGAAAATTTCCAACTCCCAATTTTCAAATAAATTTCAAATCCAGATCCCAAGAACCAAACGCGGAAGGCCGGAGCCTTGAGCTTGGGGCCGATGCGTTGGTGAGGGGCGGGACGCGCGATAGCCACGGGGGAGGGAAGCGACGGTTGATTGTGGGAGCGGGAGGGGTAGAGGGGCGAGGGTGGAACCGCCGACGCCTCGCAGAGGCGCCGCTACGCTGGGAGGGGGGCCTGCGACCGGGACGGTCACGCCACTTTGTGGGGGGAGGGGGCTTGCGACCCAGTCTTCGCCGGAGGCTACGCCCGGGCATGCGGGACGGTCACGCCACCGGGCGGAAAGCCTTTACCCCGGGGAAATGGGTGCTATACCCACCGCATTCCCGGGGGGACCCGGTTGACGATATGAACAGAAATCGAGAAACCAACTGGGGGCGTGGGTCCACGTCCAGAGAAGCTTCGCCACGCCGCTTGACCATGCTTTTTTGCGTTGGGTCAGCGGCTTTTTCTTTGGCGGGGGAAGAACCAGTGCCTTTTGTGCCGGTGCCGGAAGAACACAACAGTGGCGACTGGTGCGAGACCTACAAGGGGCTCGGCAAGCTCTACTCGAACCCGGAGGGCCAGTTCATCCAGGAGCTGAAGGTTTTCAGCCGACTGCAGTATCAGTATGCGTATGTGGACGGCACGGCGAACGGGAGCGACGATTTCAACTACGAAACGGACGAGTTTCGGCGGATGTATGCGGGGGGGAGCGTGAAATTTCTCCAGCACTTCCTGTTGAGCGGGCAGGCGAATTATTTTGACGACGACAAGGCGAAGGGCATGGACAGCCGCGGCTTCGAGTTCCAGCACATGTGGGATCTTTACCTGAAGTTCGACGCGAAGAAGGCCTTCGGACTGGATGGATTCAATGCGTTGCAGGTCGGCTACGGTGCACGGGAGGTGAATGTGAGCGCGGAGTGGAATGTGTCCTCCAAGAACATCAAGACGGTGGAGCGCTCGGCGATCTCCAACAAGATCTGGGCCTACGATGAGGAGTTCTCGAACCCCACCGGCGTCTGGGTGGAGGGACAGAATGGCAAGCTGGACTGGACCTTGGGGGCCTTTTCCACCACGCAGGATGACTGGTTGGCGGATTGGGACGACGGGGAGCTGTACTACCTGAAGTTCCTCTATGATTTTGCGGAAGCGACCGGTGCGGATGTTTCACAGGTCTTGTGGACCTTTATCACGCAGGATGTGGAGAAGGGCGACCAGACTCTGGCCAGCGGGGTGGAGTGGGCCACTTCGCTTTCCCTCCGCTATGGGCGGGGGCCGTGGGAGTTGCTGGTGGAGGGAATCTACGGCGACAATGGTGATCGATACGACGGGATGGGCAGGCACCTTGGCGACCAGGAGGGCGACTTCTGGGGATTGGTGATCATGCCGACCTATTGGATCGTGAAGGACCGCTTCGAGGCGGTGGCGCGATATCAGTATGAGGGATCGAAGGAAGATGAGGGGATCCAGCTCTACAGCCGCTACGTGCGCCGGGCGGATGTGGACAGCGACCTGGTCCTGCCGAACAGCGGGCGGGGCGACGAGCACCACAGCATTTACGCTGGTCTGAACTATTACTTTTGCGGCGACAACGCGAAGGTGATGGCCGGTGTGCAGTATGACGACATCAGCTCCTCGGGGGACGATGTCTATGACGGGTTCACGACCTACCTTGCGTTTCGGACCTTCTTTTAGAACTCAAAGAACTCAAACAAACAACAGAACATGAACATGAAATTGCAATTGATGGGAGCCGGGGCCATCGGGCTGGCGCTTCTGGCCAGTTCCTGCGGAAAGAAGAAGGAAGAGGCCGAGTCGCAGGGCGGCGCGGCGGCGGGTGGCGAACCTGCTGCCGAGGCGGTGCTGAAATTCTCGGCGATCCCGGACGTCGACACGACGGGTCAAAGCGAGAAGTACAAGCCGATGGCGGACTACATTGCGAAGGCGATGGGGATCAAGGTGGAGTTCGTTCCGGCGATCGACTACGGGGCCTCGGTGGAGAAATTCCACAACGCGGATATTCAGGTGGCTTGGTTCGGTGGCGTGACCGGAGTGCAGGCGCGGGAGGGAGTGTCCGGGGCCCGGGCGATCATCGCGGGAGTGGAGGATTTGGCGTTCAAGTCCTACTTTATCGCGAACGGATCGACCGGTTTGATCGAGTCGGACACCTTTCCGAAGGAGATCGCGGATCTGACCTTCACCTTCGGGAGTTCGGGGTCGACCTCGGGGTGCGTCATGCCGGTGCACTTCATCATGGAAGCGTCGGGCAAGACGCCGGACGCCTTCTTCACGAAGAAGCCGTTCGGGTTCTCCGGGGCGCATGACAAGACGGCGCTGCAGGTGCAGGAAGGGACCTTCCAGGCGGGGGTGATGAACTACACGAACTACGACCAGATGGTTGCGGACGGGACGATTGATCCCGCGAAGTGCGTGAAGATCTGGGAAACGCCGGCCTATGCGGACTACAACTTCACGGTGCATCCGGAGTTGGAGAAGATGTTCGGAGAGGGATTCATCGACAAGTTGCAGACGGCTTTGGCGGCCTGTGAGGATGAGGCGGCGCTCAAGGCGCTGGGTCGGACGAAGCTCGTGAAGGTGGACAACGACACCTTCGCGGGGATCGCCTCGGTGATGGAAAAGGTGAAATTTGAATAACAGGTGTTAGCATGGCGTCCTGTCGGCACACTGGTGCCGGCAGGGCGTTCTTTTTTTGATGGCGACGGCAATCCAGGTGGGGGGGGTGACGCGGCGTTTCGGCGCGGTGGAGGCGTTGTGCGGGGTGGATTTGGAGGTGTCGGGGGGGGAGCGGGTGGCCTTGATCGGGCCGTCGGGTTGCGGGAAGACGACTTTATTGAAGGTGCTGGGGGCGCAGTTGGCGCCGGATGAGGGGACGGTGGAGGTGTTGGGGAGGAATCCGTTGCTGCTGAATGAGCGGGAGTTGCGGGCCCTGCGTTCGGCGTTGGCCTTCCTGCCGCAGGATCTCGGGCTGGTGCCGAACATGCGGGTGATCCAGAACGTGGTGGGGGGGCGATTCGGGAAGCGGTCGTTGTGGGGGGCGTTGCGGGATTTGATTTTGCCGGGATTGGAAGAACGGCGGCGGATATTTGCGCTGTTGGAGCGGGTGGGGATCGCGGAGAAGATGTACGATCGGGTGGATTCCTTGTCGGGTGGTCAGCAGCAGCGGGTGGCGGTGGCGCGGGCCTTGTTTCAGGAGCCGGAGGTGTTGTTGGCGGATGAGCCGATCTCGGCGGTGGATCCGGCCCGGGCGCAGCAGTTGCTGGAGTTGCTGGTGGGGTTGTGCGGGGAGGAGGAGTTGACGCTGGTGGTGTCGATGCATCAGTTGGAACTGGCGCGGGAACATTTTTCGCGGATCGTGGGGTTGAAGGGGGGGCGGGTCCTGTTTGACCGGGGGGCGGATGCCTTGGAGAAGGGGGAGATGCGGGAGTTGTACGAACTGGAGACGGAGGTATGACGGGTGGGGCGCGGCTGTGGATGGGGCGTCGGCTGGTGCTGGGGGCGGGTTTGTTGGTCTTTGTGTTGTGTACGGTGCATCTGGGGCCGCGGGTGATGGTGTTGAACGAGGGGGCGGATCCCTTCGCGACGATCATGCGCTTCTTCGGGGCGGCCTTTGCGCCGTCCTTGGTGGATCAGAATCCCAGTCTGCCGGAGGGGGCGACGCCGTTTCTGGTCCGGATGGGGGGGGATCTGTTGCGGACGCTGCGCTACGCGTTGGTGGCGATGAGTCTGGCGGTGCCGCTGGGGATCGGGCTGGGTTTTTTCGCCTCCTCGGCCTGGTGGCCGGTGAGTGTGGACTATGGGAGGCCGCGGTTGTGGCGGCGGGTGGTGAGAGGGACGCTGCGGGTGTTGCGGTGGGGGTGTCGGGCGCTGATCGCCCTGATGCGTTCGGTGCATGAGCTGATCTGGGCGATGTTCTTTCTTTCGGCGCTGGGGGACGCGCCCTTGACGGCCTGCGTGGCGTTGGCCCTGCCGTTTGCGGGGACACTGGGGAAGGTGTTTTCGGAGTTGGTGGATGAGGAGGGGCAGGCGGCGCGGTCGGCGCTGATGGCGGGGGGGGCGACGCCCCTGCAGGCCTTTTTGGGGGTCCTGGTGCCGCAGGCCTTTCCGGGGCTGCTGACCTATGCACTGTATCGTTTCGAGTGCGCCCTGCGATCCTCTGCGGTGTTGGGGTTTATCGGTTTGGAAACGATCGGACTGGGGATCCATCGTTCCTTTGAGGACCTGTATTTCGGGGAGGTATGGACGCAGTTGTATGTGTTGATCGTGGTGATCGTGCTGGTGGATCGCCTGGGAGCGCGGTTGCGGGAGCGCTTGCACAAGGGGGTGGTGCGGCGGCGGGTGGCGAAGCGGTTGGAGGAGGTCGAGTTACGGAGGGCGTCGCCGCGGGATTGGCTGCTGCGGATGTCGGGGGTGCTGGCGTTGGGGCTGGTGTTGATGTCGTGGAATGTGGGGGCACCGTTGGCGGAGGGGTTGGCGGGAGCGCGGCAGGGGGAGCGGATGGCGCGCTTTGTGACCAAGCTGACTCCGGAGCCGGCGCGGCCGGAGGATCGGCTGGCGGGATGGGGGGAGCGGCGCGAGGCCGTGGTGGCACATCGCGAGGAGGTGGGGGAGTGGGCGTGGACACTTTGGAAGAAATCGGGAGCGGAGGCGCTGGGGAACACCTTGGCGATTGCCTCGGCGGCGATTGTGTTGGCGGCGTTGGGGGCGGGGATTCTCCTGCCGTGGGGGAGTCGGGCCCTGGCGACGGTGGAACCCTTCGGGTTGTTGGGCGGGGCCTCGAGGTGGCGAGGCCGGATGATCGCGGTGAGTGGGGCGGTGGTGCGGGGTCTCTTCGTGCTGACGCGGGCCGTGCCGGAATACATCTATGCATTCCTGCTGGTGGCGCTGCTGGGGCCGAGCGCGTGGCCGTTGGTATTCGCCCTGGCCCTGCACAACATCGGGATCCTCGGGAGGCTGTGGGGGGAGGTCACCGAGAACGAGCGACCGGAGGCGGTTGCTCAGCTGGGTCGGGTGGGGGCGAGTCGCTGGCAGATGTATGTGGGGGGGCTGGCGCCGAGTGGTTTCAACCGCTTCCTGCTCTTTTTCTTCTACCGTTGGGAGACCTGTGTGCGGGAGGCGACGATTCTGGGGATGCTGGGAATTTCGTCGCTGGGGTACTACATCTCCATTTCGCGGAACTCCCTGAACTATGATCAAATGCTGTTTTACGTTCTGTTAGGGGCGGTGGTGATCATGGTGGGTGATGTGCTCTCCGATGTGCTGCGGCGGCGGTTGCGGGTGAGGAGGTAGGGCTTGCGTGGGAGGGGGAGATGAGGTTACGGGGAGGGCGCTGTGCCTGCCGTGGAGATTCCCGCCCTTCGAATGCCGCTTTGGGGCGGGCATACGGTGTTGCGGGAGGTGTTTGGGGAGGAGGAGTTGGCGGCGGCACGGCGGGGGCAGGAGGCGTTCTATCGGGGCGAGGTGGATTTGAAGCCGGAGTTTGCGTGGCGGAAACCGCGGCGGACCCTGGCGCGGTCGCGGAAGCATCCGTATGCGTCGTTTTACCGTTCGGAGTTGGCGGCGATTGCACGGAGTGCGGTGCTTGGGGAGCGGATCGCGGAGGTGACCGGGGCGAAGGTGGTGCGGTTCTGGCATGATCAGTTGTTGTCGGAAGCGCCGCGACGGAGCCGGAGGGTGGTGGATTGCCATTGGCACACGGAGCGGAGTCGTTGGAAGACCTGTCGCTGTCCCTTGATGGTGACGGCGTGGATTCCATTGGAGCGGGTGGGGGCGGAGATGGGGCCGATCACGATGGTGGAGGGGAGCGAGAAGCAGCCGTGGATCGATGTGCCGGAGGGGTGGTTGCCGGAGGTGCAGGCGGAGCAGCGGGTGGTGATTGAGCCGGGGGATGTGAGTTTGCATTGCTGGCACACCGTGCATGGGAATCCGCCGAATTGGGGGAAGGGACCGCGTCGGGTCATGGCGGTGCATTTCGCGCTGGGGGTCTTGGAGTATCAGCGGTGTGGGCAGTTCGCACACGTGAATGAACGGGTGGTGGGGCGCTTGGATGGGGTCCCGGATTTCGAGGATGAGCGGGTCTGTCCGGTGGTGTGGCGGGTGGAAGCGTGAGCGGGGGCGGTGGTGCCCTTCAGGGACGAAGAGCGGTGAGGCGGCACCGGAGAACCTGGTGTTGCGGGCGAAGGACTGGGCGATGTCGCAGATGATGAGGAAGGGAGGGTGGGGCGCGAAAAAGCCCGGGACGGAGGGGTCCCGGGCTTTTGGAGAGCGAACTGCTACGGGTCGCAGCAGAGACGGACTGCCGCGGGCTGCGGCAGCCATGGGTCAGGGGGCGGGGACGGGGGAGACTTTGTCGGCGGTGGGGAAGTCGGCGGGGACCTCGGCGGTTTGTTCGACTTTGCCGGTGGCGGCCCACTCGGTGCCGCGTTGGAGGAGTTCGTAGAATCCGCGGCAGCGCATGGCTTCGACATCGTGGCCCATGGGGGTGTGGAAGATGCGGCCCTTGCCATAGGTGATGGTGAGGAGCATGGGTTCGTTGCGCTTGGTCATGGGGGAGGGAGCGGTGCCCAGGACCTCGACGTTTTTGGCGGGGCCGCAGAGTTTGCAGTAGAGTTCGTCCTTGGCGTGGAGCCATTTGGCGGGGAGGCCCTTGGTGATGGGGTGTTCGGTATTGATGTGTTCGACGAGGAAGGGGTCGCGGGAGCCGTGGGCGCCGCAGCCGCCTTCGGTGGTGTCGTCACGGACGATCTTGCCATCCACGGCGTGGAGCCAGGTGCCGTCCTTGACGAGTTGGCGTCCGCCCCAGCCGCCGACGGCGATCATCTCGTTGAATTCCTTCCACTGGCCGAAGGAGTTGTTGGCGGCGTGGACGATGACGAGGGCTCCGCCGTCTTGGACGTATTTGATGAAGTTTTTTTGGACCGCTTCGGGCCACATTTGGCCGTTGTAGTTGGAGAGGACGGCGTCGTAGTCGCTGAACTTGGGGTTCCACGCGGCCCAATCTTCCGGCTTGGCTCCTCCGGGGGGGGAGGTGGAGACCTCCACGGTGTAGATGCTGGACTCGAGGGCCTCCTTGAGGACGGGGGTGGTGGCTTGCCACTTGTGGTTGTTCTGGCCGTCGAGGATGAGGACCTTGAGTTTTTCCTGCGCGGAGGCGAGGAGGGGGAGGAGGGTGAGGGTGGTGATGAGTTTGGTTTTCATGGGTGTGTTTGGTTGAATATGGAGAAGATGAAGCCTGACGGGCCGCCGTGGCTACGGGCGTAGTCTGGGGCCGGAGAAGCCTTGTTGGCGAATTTTTTTGAGGGGAGTTTGGAGTTCCTTGACCATTTTCGGCTGATCTTTGGCAAGACCGTGCCGTTGGGCGAGGGCGTCCCTGGAGTTGTCGGGTTCGGTGGGAGGGTGTGATAGAACGGGGGGAGGGGGAGGGACTTATCAGGGGGAACGCGATTCTTGAAGGATCTTGCGTCGGGAGGGCGTTTTGATAGCGATTTGAATATGAAGTTGATGGGATTGGGATGGGTGTTGCTGGCCGGCGTGGTGCTGGGGCAGGGGGAGTGGCCGGAATTTCGCGGGCCGACGGGTCAGGGGATCGGGGGGAAGGCGCCGCGGGAGTGGGGGGAGAAGGAGGGGGTGGCGTGGAAGATAGAGGTGAAGGCGCGGGGTTGGTCGTCGCCGGTGGTGAGCGAGGGATTGGTCGTGCTGACCGGGGGATTGTCGGAGGGGGATAAGACGGAGTTGGTGGTGTCGGCCTATGATTTGCACAGTGGGGAGGAGGTGTGGAGCAGGAAATTGTTTGCGCCGACGGATGAGGATCTGGAGGCGAAGCATGCGAAAAATGGGTTGGCCAGCAGCACGCCGGTCATCCGGGACGGGGTGGTCTATGTGCATTTCGGGCACATGGGGACGGCGGCGCTGAAGTTGAAGTCGGGCGAGGTGTTGTGGAAACAGAAGATGGAATACTCGCCGGTGCATGGCGGGGCCTCCTCCCCGATTCTGGCGGGGGAGCGGATGATCATCAGTGTGGACGGGGCGTCGGATCCCGCGCTGCTGGCCTTGGATGTGAAGACGGGGGAGGTGGTTTGGAAGACGCCGCGAACGGAGGAGGTGAAGCAGACCTTTTCATTCTGCACGCCGCTGCTGGTGAAGGATGGAGAGCGGGAGGTGGTGATCAGTCCGGCCAGCGGAATGATCGGCGGCTATGATCCGGCGACGGGGGAAGAGCTTTGGAAGGTGAGGTTCAAGGAGGGTTGGTCGTTGGTGCCGCGGCCGGTGGTGATGGACGGGGTGGTGTATGTCTCGACGGGGTTCATGAAGGGGACCTTGTTGGCGATCAAGCTGGCGGGGGCGCGGGGGGATGTGACCGATTCGCATGTGTTGTGGACGGAGGAGAAGAACATTCCGGAGACGCCCTCGTATGTGGTGGCGGAGGGGGTGGTGTATGTGCTGAGTGACTCGGGGGCGCTGACGTGCTTTGATGGAAAGAGCGGGGAAATTCGGTGGAAGGAGAAGTTGGTGGGCAATTTTTCGGCGTCGCCGGTGCTGGCGGGAGGGGCGCTGTATTGCGAGACGGAGGACGGGGTGTGCTATGTGGTGGAGGCGTCGCCGAAGGAGGGGAAGATTGTGTTTGAGATTGATTTGGAGGATCGGATATTTGCCTCGCCGGCGGTGGTGGAGGGGGCGTTGTTGATGCGGACGGAGACGGGGTTGTGGAAGATCGATGGTGGGGCGGGACTGTAGGGGGGGCGCCTTGGGGCCATACCGAACACTCTTGGTTTGCAACCCGCTGATCGGGCCGGGATTGGTGAAGCGGGTTGCAAACCCGCTCTCCCTATTGGGCTTTCCCGATGGGGAAATGTGTATGGACGGGGGGGGGAGGGGCGTTTAAGGAGTCATGATGCGTGGGATATTTTGGTTGGGGATGGGTTTGGTGGCGGGATCGATGTTTGGGCAGGAGGCGGTGGGGCCGACCTCGGTGGCGTTGGAGGAGACGTTGAGGCCGGTTTTTGGGACGGCGAAGGGGCCGTGTGCGGTGGAGACGGAGGAGGCGTATTCGAATTTTCGGATCGTGCTGGGATATGACGCGGCCGAGTCGGCGGGGGCGAAGTTGGTTCTGGCGGGGGAGCATGAGATCGAGTTGCCGGTGGGGGAGGACCGGCGGGTGGAGGTGGCCTACGAGCATGTGGGGACGGGGCCGGCGCGGGTGCGGGTGTGGGAGGAGGGGCGCTTGGTGGAGAAGGGTCGGGATCTGGCGGTGGCGGGCGGTGGTGGTGCGGCGCGGGTGGTGGCGGGAGTGGAGGAATCGCGGAAAACCTTTCGCTTGGACGGGGATTTCACGGCGATGGTGCGGTTCCAAACCGAGCAGGGTGGGACGCTGGTGGCGAAAGCCCCGGAAAAGGGGAAGTGGGAGGCGGATGCGAAGGCGTTCTACATCCGCGACGGGCGGCTGGTCTATGACATCGGGTGGCTCGGGTCGGTGAGCGGGCAGACGAAGGTGAACGACGGCAAGGAGCATGTGGCGGTGTTGGTGGTGAAGGACGGGAAGGCGCGGATCGTGCTGGATGGGAAGACGGAGGGCGAGAAGGCGGATATGGCGCGGCCGGACAAGAAGGGGTTTGTGTTCAAGGTGGGGGCGGCGGCCCCTGATTTCGGGGGGGACTATGCGGGGGAGATCGGGAACGTGCGGTTTTGGAAGCGGGCCCTGGACGAGGGGGAGGTGAAGCAGTTGTCGGGCGGCAAGGAGGATGCGGTCAACACGCCGGATTACAACTGGGCGCCGGGAGGGGAGGCGGGGAAGGGGAAGATGGTGGAGACCTCCTTTGGCGCGGTTCCGGGCTATGCGACGAAGGTGAAGCTGGTGGCAGGGGCGGGGTTCGCGCTGAAGAGCGCGGTGGTGCAGCCGTTGGAGCGGGCTGATCACGCGGCGCTGGTGCGGGGATGGGATGCGGCGGCGTATGAGCGGGGCAAGGTGATCTACGGGCAGCTGTGCGTGACCTGCCACGGGACGGTGGAGGCGCCGGGCTCCCTGCCGACGGCGCTGCGGTTTGCCGAGGGGGAGTTAAAGAACGGGAGTGATCCGTATCGGATGTTTCAGACGCTGGAGAAGGGCTACGGGATGATGGTGGCGCAGCCGCAATACAGCACGGCGCAGAAGTACGATGTGATTCACTACCTGCGGGAGGAGTTTCTGAAGGGGCGGAATGCGACGCAGTATGCGGCGGTGGAGAAGGAGTATCTGGAGCGGCTGCCGCAGGGGATGAGTCTGATGAAGGAGGAGGCGAAGATGCCGAAGCCGCCGCAGTATCTGCTTCAGGATTTCGGAAACGTGCTGTTCTGGACGCTGCAGGTGGAGCCGGGGAACATTGCGCAGAAGGGGATCGCGGTGCGGCTTGATGCGGGGCCTGGTGGAATTTCGAAGGGGAAGAAGTGGGCGCTGTATGAGCACGACACGATGCGCTTGGCGGCGGTTTGGACGGGGGACGCGTTTGTGGATTGGAAGGGGATTGCTTTCGATGGATCCCACGGGACGCACACGAGCATCGTGGGGGAGAAGTCCTACGTGTCTCCGGACGCGCCGGCCTGGGCGAATCCGGCGGCGGGGGATTTCAAGGACCTGCGGATCCTGGGGAGGGATGGGAAGCCTTACGGACCGCTGCCGCGGGAGTGGGTGCACTTTGAAGGGGTGGAGCTGTTGGGGGACAAGGTGGTCATTTCCTACACGGTGGGGGATCGGAAGATCCGGGAGTATCCGAGTCTCAGTAAGGGGGGGGCGTTTGTCCGGGTGATGGAAGTGGGACCGTCGAAGGCGGCGTTGAAACTTCGTCTGGAGGGAGACGAACACCATGTCTTCGAGGCCTCCGAGCAGGTGGCTGTGTATGCGGTCACCTATGGTGCAGATGGGATCAAGGCGATCGCGATGGGGGATGACTTTAAAACGGGGTTTGAGGGGGCGAAGAAGCGGCGTTTTCCGGGGACACTGACCACGGAAATCGGGAAGGGGGCGGATGACGGGCCCTTTGCGGTGGATGTGCTGACGCCGCCGGCACCGAATGAGAATCCGTGGCAGTCGTGGATGCGGACTTCTGGATTTGATTTCTTTGAAGGGGGGAAGAGCGCGGCGGTGTGCACGTGGAACGGGGATGTGTGGATCGTGGACGGGATTGACCAGGGGGAGGGGACGCTGCGGTGGCAGCGGATTTGTGCGGGGTTGTTTCAGCCGCTGGGGCTGAAAATCGTGAATGGGGAGATCTATGTGGGGTGTCGGGACATGATTGCGAAGTTGGTGGATAAGAATGGGGATCGGGAGACGGACGAGATTGAGAGCTTCAACAGCGATCACCAGGTCACGGAGCACTTCCATGAGTTCGCGATGGGCTTGCAGACGGATGCGGAGGGGAACTTCTACTATGCGAAGTCGGCAAGGCACGCGAAGACGGCGGTGGTGCCGCATCACGGGACGCTGTTGAAGGTGAGCAAGGATGGGTCGAAGACGACGATTTTGGCGACGGGATTCCGGGCGGCGAACGGGGTGTGTCTGAATCCGGACTGGACGTTCATCGTGACCGATCAGGAGGGGCACTGGAATCCGAAGAACAGGATCAACTGGGTGCAGGGGAGTGGCGTGGATGATTTCTACGGGAACATGTATGGGTATCACAATGTCACGGACGAATCGGATGAGGCGATGGTGCCGCCGTTGTGCTGGATCACGAACAAGTTTGATCGTTCCCCGGCGGAGTTGTTGTGGGTGCCGGAGGATGCCGCGTGGAAGTCATTGCGGGGGTCGTTGCTGAACCTGTCGTATGGCTACGGAAAGGTCTTTGTGGTGCCGCATGAGAAGGTGGGCGGGCAGGTGCAGGGAGGGATGTGTGAGTTGCCGATTCCGCAGTTTCCGACGGGGGTGATGCGGGGGCGTTTTCATCCGGGGGACGGACAACTCTACGCCTGCGGGATGTTTGCGTGGGCGGGAAACCAGAGTCAGCCGGGGGGCTTTTACCGGGTGAGGGCGACGGGGAAGGCGGTCTTTGCGCCGGTGGGGTTGCGGACGGCGAAGGGGACGGTGGTGGTGACCTTTACGGATGCGCTGGAAAAGGAGAGTGCGGAGAAGGCGGAGTCGTGGACGGTGGAGGCGTGGAATTTGAAGAGGACGAAGGATTACGGGTCAAAGCATTTTGACCAGCGTGGGTGGAAGGTGGAGAAGGCGGTGTTGAGTGCGGATGGGCGGAGTGTGACGTTGAGCGTGCCGGAGTTGGTGCCGACCTGGGGGATGTCGATCAGTTGTGCGGTGCGCGGGGCGGGTGGGGAAGAGGTGAAGCGGGAGATCCACAACACGATTCACGTACTGGGGGAGTGAGGTTGGGGAGAGCGGGTTTGTCACCCGCCGTGTTCGGATCGAGTTTGGTGGGGCGGGTTGCAAACCCGCACTCCCCATTGGGGCGGGTTTGGCAACCTGTCAGCGTTACGGTTTGAGGCCGATGGGTTTCCAGAGGGGGATGCCCACTTCCTTTTTCTGTTTGTAGTAGTCGGCGTGGAAGGGTTGGACGGTGGACATGGGGGCGTCCTCGTTGACCATGAGGGGGCGTGCTTCGGACCAGAACTGTTCGTAGGCGGTGGTCATGGAGGAGATGATGTCGGGGTGGGCGGCGGCGACATTGGTGGTTTGGGAGGGGTCCTTCTCCATGTCGTAGAGTTTGTCGGGGGCGACGAAGCGGTAGCGTTGGTTGCGGACGGCGTAGTTCCTGAACTTGGAGCGGTCGGGATCCTCGCCGGTGGGCCAGCGGCCGATGTGGGTGAAGAGGAAGCGGTCTTCCCAGGGGGCCTTGGGGTCCTTGAGGAGGGGGAGGAGGGAGCGGCCCTCGACCTGGTTTTCAGGGAGTTTGGCGCCGGTGAGGTCGGCGAGGGTGGGGAGGATGTCGAGGTGGGCGGCGATGGTGTCGATGTCACGGCCAGGGTTGAAGTGACCGTCCCAGCGCATGAAGAAGGGGACGCGGACACCGCCTTCGTCGGTGGAGTTTTTGAGGCCCTTCATGTCGGCGTTGTAGAAATTCATGGGGGTGCCGTCGGCCTGTTTGCCGAGGGGCTTGTTGGGGTTGCCGGAGCCGCCGCCGGTCATGCCATTGTCGGACATGAAGATGACGAGGGTGTTCTCGAGGAGTTTGCGTTCCTCGAGTGTGGCGAGGAGGCGGCCGATGTTTTCGTCGATGTTTTCGATCATGCCGTAGAAGCCGGCCTCCTGTGCGCCGAAGCCGAGTTTTTTGAAGTGTTCGGTGTTGGCGGGCGGGGCGACGAAGGGACTGTGGGGGGCGTTGGTGGTGATGTAGGCGAAGAAGGGGCGCGCCTCCGGGCCGCCGTTTGTTTTCTGGAGGATCCAATCGGTGGCGGCCTCGAAGAAGAGGTCGGTGCAGAAGCCCTCCGTCTTCACGAACTTGCCATTGTGGCGGAGGACGGGGTTGAAGTATTTATTGCCGGGGGCGTCGGCGCAGGAGCACTTGTAGGCTTGGCCGATTCCGCCGCCGCCGTGGATGAACTCCTCGTCGAAGCCGCGGTTGCGGGGTTGGTAGGCGTCCTCGTCGCCGAGGTGCCACTTGCCGAAGATGCCGGTGGTGTAGCCGACGGTCTTGAGGACCTGGGGGAGAATGGTGGCGTCGAGGGTCATGCGCTCGCGTTCAAGGATGGTGTGGGTGACGCCGTTTTTCAGGGGGTGGCGTCCGGTCATGATGGCGGAGCGGGTGGGGGCGCAGGTGGGGCTGACGAGGAAGCGGGTGAAGCGGGTGCTTTTTTCGTGGAGGGCATCCATGTGCGGAGTGCGGATCCAGGGATGGCCGAGTTTGCCGACCGGGGCGAAGCCCTGGTCGTCGGTCATGATGAGGATGATGTTGGGGCGGCTTTCGGCCGCAGAGGCCAGCGACCAGAATCCAGAGGCCAGAAGGACGAGAAGGCTGCGGGTGAACATGAGAAGAGGGGATACGGAGGGAAAGGGGAGAATATTTCGCGGCGAATGGCGCGGGAGGGGCCCTGGCTTGAAGGTCGGCTGGATGGAGGAGGGGCGGCGGATCATCACGGCCACGCGCCAAAGCCCTGCGACGCGGTCGCTCGGTCGCTCCAAGAAAAAAAATACTTCTGGACTTTATAAGGAACTGCTCGGAAAAACCGGGACGGGAGATCAGTATTACGAAAGCGCCGGGCCCGTGTCCGGTGCGACCCTCAAGGAAATGTTCGAGTGAGTTTTTCGCGATCAACAACCCATCCGTGGCGGGCCCTTGTGGCTGCGGCCGTGATGCTGGGGTGCGTCTTCGCCCCGGGGGGCGCGGAAGCGGTCATCACGCCGGGTACGAAGTCGCTGCCGCTGCCGGGGGAGTCTTTCCAGCTTGATGGCCATGAGGCGTTCGTGATTTTGCCGGAGGGAGCCACGAAGGACGTCCCTTGGGTGTGGTATGCGCCGACTCTGAAGGGTCTCCCGGCGAAGTCGGAGGTGTGGATGTTCGAGCGCTTTCTCAAGGCGGGAATCGCCATCGCGGGGATCGATGTGGGGGAATCGTACGGCAGTCCGACGGGGCGGGGAATCTACGATGCCTTTTACGCGTATTTGGTTGAGGAGCGGGAGTTTGGAGCGAAGCCGGTGCTGTTGGCCCGCAGTCGCGGGGGGCTCATGCTCTACAGCTGGGCGATCGGGAATCCGCAGTCGGTGGGCGGGGTGGCGGGGATCTATCCGGTTTGCAACATCGCGAGCTATCCGGGGGTGGGCAAGGCCGCCGGGGCCTACGGGATGACTGCGGCGGAGTTGGAAGCGGCGCTGTCCGATCACAATCCGATCGACCGGCTCAAGCCGCTGGCGGAGGCGAAGGTGCCCATTTTGCACCTTCACGGCGACAACGACAAGGTCGTGCCGCTGGAGGCCAACTCGGCGCTCTTGGCGGAGCGTTACAAGGCGCTGGGCGGGCCGGTGGAGGTGGAGGTGATCAAAGGGCAGGGGCACAACGGATGGAGCGGATGGTTCGAGTCGCAACGGTTGTGCGACTTTGTGATTGCGCGGGCCGGTGGGGGGAATGCGAAAGCGGCGGACCCGGTCCTCAAGGCGGGAGAGCGGGTGACCCTGCACGGCGTGTTGACTGGCGGGTTGGTGGCGATCGGAGGGGAGACGACGGGCTGGCAGATCACCTACCCCACCAGCAAGGGTCCCAAGAAGGTGGAGGTCGCCCTGCGGGCCATCAAGGAGGCCGGAGATTTGGATGGTGCGGATGTGACCATCACCGGAACGATCATTTCCAAGGACTACGTTGAACGCGGGCCGACCTTGATTCTGAAGGCGGAGAGCATTGTGCGGAAGGAGGATGGGCCCGGTGCCGGCCCCGGGGAGGTGCAGTTGCCGGGGCTCGCGATCAATGTGGCGGAGCGCTTTGTGGATGTGGAGAGCACGGTTTGTCTGGACCGGGGGCTGCTGGAGTTGGTGGCGTGTACGAAGGAGACCAAGGAGCACGAGGCGATCGTGGCGATCGCGGCGAAAGCCGTGCATGTGCACACGGCGCTGCTGCTGCTCGGGGCGGAGTCGGGGACTCCGGCCCAGCGCAAGTTGGTGGAGGGCGGGGGGTGGGTGGACCTGCCTCCCACGGGAAGTCCCGTAGCGGTTTCGCTGGTGTTTGCGGACGCGAAGGGAGCGGTTGGAGAGCATCCCATCAGCGAGTTTCTCGGGCGGGCCGAGGGTGGGGGGGGCGGCGTGGAGGGGGACTCGGAGGAGGCCGGGAAATTTCCGACGAACATCTTCCTATTTTCCGGATCGCATCTCGTCGGGGAGGATGCCGGACCGCGTCGGTATCTGGCGGATCAGAGTGGCGATGTGATCACGCTTTCGACCTTTGGTGACGAACTGCTCTGCCTTCCGGGGCTCTATGGGCAGGAGAACGGAGCCTTGATGTGGGAGTTGAATTCCACCGGCCTGCCTGCCGTGGGGACGAAGGTGATCCTGCGCCTGCGACCGCAGGGGCCCCGGCCTGAATGATTTCAAACGAAGAAGCATAGAACCAGACAAGCACTCATGAGAACCAAAGAAGCACTGACCCTCACCCTGAGCCTCGTCGCCGGAAGCCTGGCGGGCCAAGAAAAATTCGACGCGGTAGCGCAGGGCCAGGAGGTGTTCGAGTCGATGGGGTGCATTGTGTGCCACTCCACCACCAAGGATGACGTCTCGCTGAAGACCGGACCAAATTTGTTTGGATTATTCCTGACCGAGCCGCGGGAAGTGGAGACGGTCGAGGCGGCCAGCGGGAAGAAGCGGATGGTGAAGGCGGACAAGGCCTACTTTTTGAATTCGGTGCGGAAGTCGTGGGATGAGCTTGCGGTGGCGGAGAGCGGCGAGACCAAGGGGACCGCCTATCCTGCGATCATGCCGATGTTTACGGTGGAGGTGATCCCTGATGCGGATCTGGAGTCGATCTGGCACTATGTGCGGACCATGGCGGAAGCGGACAAGGCGGGGCCGGCGACCGTGATGCTGCCGAAGCCGAAAGAGGTGGTGGCGAAGACGCTGCTGCAGATTCCGGGGGAGGTTCCGGTGACGACGCGGGCGCGGGTGTTCCGGGCGCGGTTGACGGGGATGAGTGGGCGGGCGCTCTATGTGGGACTCCCGAACGGGATGAGCTATGGATTCGATCCCCGCCTGCTATCGGTGCGGAGGATCTGGAGCGGCGGCTTTCTGAACCTGAAAGAGGAGCGGAACGGTCGGGGCGGCAAGGCCTCGGATCTCGGGCAGGGGGCGAGTGTCTTTCTCGACAAGGAAGCGGTCCTCGCGCCCCTCACCACGGGTGGTGACGCGGTCGATTTCGAGTTCAAGGAGCCGGACGAGGGGGATGAGGCGGCCATCGAGAAATATCTGTGGAGTGACACGGATTTCATGGACCAGCTTGCCGCCGTTGATGCGGAGTTCCTCGGTGACCGCCTGGACGCCAAGACCGGGGAGCCGAGCTTCCGGTTTCGGGTCGGGAAGAATTTTTTCTCGGAGACGGTAAGTCTGAGTGACGATGGCCGGATCGAGATTGTGCTGGAGGGCAAGGTCGCGGAGGCGCAGCGTTTCAAGGTGCGCGGGAGTGGACTGGGAGAGGTGCAGGTCGAGGGAGGGGAACTCCGTGACGGGGTGTGGAGTCTCGCAGCGGCCCCGCAGTCGAAGCGCTATCGCCTGCAGGCAAAACTTGCAGGGGGCCTGGTGGCGCGGCCGAAGGTGGAGCGCGAAGAGAATTGGGCGCCGCAGCCGCTGGTCATCGCACCCACCGAGCCTGGCAAGAAGCCTCTGGAACTGCCGGCCGGGTATTCGTCCCTGACCTGGAAGCCCCCCGTGGATCTCTACGGACGTGGGCAGCTCTTCGAGCCCACCGGGATCATGGTGGCAAAGGACGGCACCGTGGTGGTGGCGACGCGCACGGCGGGGGTGTGGCGGATCCGTGACGGCAAGTGGTCCCTCTTTGCGGAGGGGACCTTTGAATGTCTGGGAGTCTGGATCGAGGATGACAAGGGAGATCGCATTGTGGTGGCGCAGAAGCCCGAGTTGACCCGGATAATTGACAGCGACGGGGATGGGCGGGCCGACATTTTTGACACGGTGTGCGATGACTACGGATTCCAGGCGAACTACCACGAGTACACCCACGGTCCGGTGCGCGATGGGGCGGGGAACTACTACTTCAGCCTGAACCTGGCCCACAGCGGCAACGCCCGGGCCTCGTGGCGGGCCGGCGGTCCCTTCATGGGATCGATGGGCGGGTATCGCGGCTGGGCCTGCCGGGTGACGCCGGAAGGCAAGTTTGAGCCGTTTGCGATGGGTTTGCGCAGTCCGGCCGGTCTGGCCGCTGATCCTGAGGGTCGGCTTTGGTATGCGGAGAACCAGGGAGAATATGTCGGCTCATCCAAGGTGGTGCCGCTTGAGCAGGGCAAGTTTTACGGACACATTTCCGGGTTGGTGAGCCTTCCGGGCATGAATCCCGATTCGGAAGAACTGAAGTTCGAGCATTGGACGGACAAGATCCGGAAAGGGGCGGTGTGGCTGCCGCATGGGAAGCTGGCCAACTCGCCCGGCAATCCGGCCTGGGATGTGACCGGCGGGAAATTTGGCGCCTACAAGGGGCAGATGTTCATCGGCGACCAGACCCTCTCGACCCTCCTACGAGTGGTGACGGAGAAGGTGGATGGCGCGGACGAGGGGTGTGTGATTGCGTTTGGGCGGGGGCTGTCGTCCGGGGTGATGCGGCCCTGCTTTCTCCCGGATGGAAGCCTCCTTGTCGGGCAGACCGGCCGGGGCTGGAATTCCACCGGTGGGAGGCAGGATGCCCTGCAGCAAATCGTGTGGGACGGCAAGACGGTGGCGGCGGACATCCTGAAGGTGACGGCGGCGAAGAAGGGTTTCACCATTCACCTCACCACGCCGGTGGCGAAGGGTGTGACGGAAGCCGATCTTGCGAAGGCCTTTTCCGTGACGTCGTGGTTCTACACCAACACCAGCAAGTATGGCTCGCCGGAACACGATCGCCGCGAGGAGGTGGTGGCGAAGGCGGTCCTTTCGGCGGACCGTTCCTCCATCGGGATCGAGCTCGGTGGATTCGGCGAGGGGGACAAGTGGCTGGACCGGATTTACGACATTGTCATTCCGGAAAGCGGTGCGCTCTTCGGCGAGGGGCCGGCTTGGAAGTCTCTGGAAGCCTACTACACCTTGCGGGCGATTCCATGACGGGGGGGTCGTTGGCGGTGATTGCGGCAGCGTCGTGGGCGAGGCGTCGTCGAGGGCGCGTGGTGTTGGGTCTGCTGGCCGGGTTGACGCTGCAGTCTTCCGGGGCGGTGCCGGTGGATCTGCGGGCTGATGGAATGATCGATCCGCTGGCGGTGGAGGGGGCCCCGTCGTTTTCGTGGCGGATCGAATCCGACGAGCGGGGGCTGCGGCAGACGGCCTGGCAGATTCTCGCCGCCAGCAGTGCCGAGCTGCTGTTGGAAGGGCGGGGGGATCTTTGGGATTCGGGGAAGGTCCCGACCGAACGGTCGCCCCTCGTCCGCTATGCGGGTCGTTTGCCCGGAGCGGGGCAGCGCTGCCATTGGAAAGTGCGGTGTTGGACGGGTGGCGGGGAGCCAACGGGATGGAGTGAGGCTGCGGATTGGGGGGCGGCCCCGGGCAACCCTTCCGGGTGGCAGGGAGCGCGTTGGATCGATGATGGGCGGAACAATCCGGAGAAGGAGGAGGATCTCTACAAGCCTGATCCGGCACCGCTGCTGCGGCGGGAATTCCTGTTGGGCAAGCCGGTGGTCCGGGCCCGTCTCCACGTGGTCGGGTTGGGGGCGTGCCTGCCCAGCCTGAATGGGCGGCGGATCGGCGATGAGCCGCTCGGGCCGCCATGGACGGCCTTTGACAAGCGGATTCTCTTCAGCACCTTCGAGGTGACCGACAAACTAGTCAGTGGAGCCAATTGTCTCGGGCTGACGCTGGGGAACGGTTGGTATAATCCGCTGCCGCTGCAGATGTGGGGCCACCTCAACATTCGGGGCAACATGGTGACGGGGCGGCCGAGGGTGATCGCCTGTCTTGTCGCGGAGCATGCGGACGGGACCAGCACCACGGTCGTCACGGGCCCCGGATGGAAGGTCGGCAGCGGCGCGACCCTATCCAACAGCATATATCTCGGGGAGGTGCGCGATGCGCGGAAGGCCGTGTCGGGGTGGGACCGGGCCGGATTTGAGGACGCGGGGTGGGGTGCGGCACGGGTGACGGACGATTCGCTTGAGCCGTTGCAGGCCCTGGCGCTGCCCCCGGTGCGTGCCGGTGAGCCGATCCCCGCGGTGGTGGTGACCACGCCGGGTCCCGGGGTGCACATCGTGGACTTCGGGCAGAATTTCACGGGTGTTCCGGAGATCGAGGTGGATGTTCCCGCCGGGACAAGGATCACCTTTCGCTACGGCGAACTCCTGAATGCGGATGGGACGCTTAATCCGCTGACGAGCGTGTGTGGACAGATCAAGCGGACGAAGAAGGGGCCGGATGGCACGGAAGTGTCGGTGGGCGGTCCCGGGGCCCCGGCCATTGCCTGGCAGGGGGATGTCTTTATCGCGGCGGGGGGAGGCGCAGAGCGTTATCGCCCGGAGCTGACCTTTCACGCCTTCCGTTACATGGAGGTGGTGGGGCTTCCCGGGGCTCCTTCCATCGGTGCCTGCCGGGGCATTCCGATGCACAGCGACCTGGCGACGGTGGGAACGTTTTCCTGCTCCAACGAACGGCTCAACCGGATTCAGGAGATGTGCCGCCGCACCTTTCTCGCCAATGTGGTGAGTGTGCAGTCGGACTGTCCGCACCGGGAGCGATTCGGCTATGGCGGGGACATCGCGGCGACCAGCGCGGCTTACCTGATGAATTTTGACATGGCGGGATTCTACGCGAAGACGGTCCGCGATTGGTCCGACGCGGCTCGTCCGGATGGCCGTCTCACCGACACCGCGCCGTTCGTGGGGATCGATTACTGTGGGGTGGGTTGGGCCATGGTGCATCCGATTCTGCTGGAGCAACTCCATATCCACTATGGTGATCGTCGTTTGCTCGGAGAGCAGGTGCCGGTGGCGATCCGTTGGCTGGGAACCGAGGCGGCCCGCCGCAAGGACGGTTTGGTCACGGACGGGCTTTCGGACCATGAAGCGCTCACAAAATCCGGCGGGCCGGTCCTCACCACGCCGATGTTCATCGACGCGGCGCGGCGGGTGGGACGCTTGGCGGCATTGATCGGTCGAGACGAGGACGCGGTGCGTTGTGGGGAGATGGCCGACGAGTCGGCGGCGGCGTGGGCGAAGGCCTTTCTCGATCCCGCCACCGGGAAGGTCGGTCCGGGTATGCAGTCCGATCAGGCGTTCGCGCTCGGTTTCGGGGCCGCCCCGGCGGAGGCCCGGCCAAAGGTGTTCGGGGGCCTCGTGGAGAGTCTTGCGGGACCGGATGGACCGGCGCTTACCACCGGAATTTTCGGCACCCGCATGATGCTGGACGAACTCTCGCGGGGCGGACGCAGTGATCTCGCCTATGCCCTGGCGGATCGGAAGACCTTTCCCTCCTGGGGTTGGATGCTTGAGAACGATGCCACCACCCTCTGGGAACATTGGGCTGGCAGCGACGGAACCTATTCCAACAACCACCCGATGTTCGGATCGGTCTCGGAGTGGTTTTTTCAGTGGCTTGGCGGGATCCAGCCGGCCGGGGACGCGGTGGGATTTGATCGTCTCGTGATTCGCCCCCAGGTGGTCGAGGGGTTGGAGCAGGTGACTTGTTCGCACCGTTCGATCCGCGGGCTGATCGAGTCGAATTGGAACGTTACGGAGGGGGAGAAGCGCTTCGAGATCGTCATCCCGCCTGATTCCACCGCGTTGGTGGAGCTGCCGGCGAGTCCGGGGGATGTCCTGGCCGAGGGTGGCAATCCGGTCGCGGCGGGAGGAGCCATCGAGGTGCTGGCGCCCGGAGCATCGAGCCACCGGCTACGTCTGGGCAGCGGCCGCTACCACTTCACAATCACCAAATAACTGATGAATGCCAACCAACCAAGTTTCTGGCGGTCCGCCGTGTTTGTTTTTCTCCTGTCCGCGCCAATTGCGTCCGCGGAGCCCGAAGTCGTGCCCGGGGCAACCGAGTTGACGCCGTCGCAGGCGCAGTATTTTTCGTGGATCAACAACACCAACGAGGGCTCCACGGAGGCCCAGACGCTCGCCAATCTGGAGTTTTTCAAGTGGTTGCACGACGAGTATGGGATGAAGCTCGACATCTATGCCTTTGACGCCGGGAACATTGACGGTCCGGGTTATTACGGCAGCATGGACAGCGACAAGTTCAATGCGCAGTTTCCGCGCGGGTTCGGGCCGATTTATGAGTATGCGAAAAGCTTTGGCTGCCGGCTCGGGATCTGGCTGGGGCCGGATGGGTTTGGCGAGACTCCTGCAGAGGAGCAGGCCCGCATCGACATGCTGGTGGGGCTTTGCCGGGACTACGAGTTCGCGCTCTTCAAGATGGACGCGGTGTGTGGTCAGTTGCGGCCGGAGAAGCAGGAGGCCTTCATCCGCCTGATGACGGAGTGCCGGAAACACAGTCCGGACCTGATCCTCCTGAATCACCGGTTGAAACTGGGCAAGGCGGAGCCGCATGCGACGACCTTCCTGTGGGGTGGGGCGGAGACTTACATCGACGTGCACATGGCGAACCGGGGCTCAACCGGACCGCACAACCGGGTGCAGGCCATTTCGCGCGGGCTGGTGCCGGAGTTGAAGCGGCTGACCGAGGACCACGGGGTCTGCCTTTCATCGTGCCTCGACTTCTGGGAGGATGACCTGATCCTGCAGGCCTTCAATCGCAGCCTGATCCTCGCGCCGGAGATCTATGCCAATCCGTGGTTTCTGCGCGACGACGAGTATCCCAGGCTTGCGAGGATCTATAACCTGCACCGCCGCTACCGGGACATCATGGTGCACGGCATGGTGCTGGAGGAAGAGCGCTACGGGCCCCTCGCGGTGTCCCGGGGCAACGAGACGACGCGGCTCATCACCCTGCGCAACCTGACTTGGGAGCCGGTCACCTATCGGGTGAAGCTGGACGCCTCGATCGGGTTGGCGGCGGAGGGGGCGGTGCATGTGCGGCGCTTTCATCCCGGCGAACGGATCCTCGGCACCTTTCCGCAGGGCGGGGAGGTTGCGGTGGAGGTGCCACCGTTCCGCAGTTGTCTCTTGCTGGCCGAGACCGGGGAGATCGGGGAAGTGGGACTGGCGGGTTGCGATTACGAATTGGTCCGCGATGTGCCCGGGAAGGATGTTGTGCTCCGGGTCCTGGGCGGGGCGGGGGACACGGCGAAGGTTTCGCTCGCCTCGGGCGGGAGGACGTTTCGCGGGGCGACCCTCGATGGCCAGCCGCTGCCGGAACTGCTGGCGGGGAAGACGGTGGATGTTTCGTTTGCCGGCGTGGCGGATCGTGAAGCGTGGTATCGCAAGGTCGGCGTGCCGGCGGTGTGTGCGGTGCCGGGTGATGCGGAGGCGCTGTATGAGAGCAGTTGCTTCGCGGCGGACAATGTGCCGCTGGAATTCCGCTCCCTTGAGCGGTCCGGTCCAAGCGCGATTCCACAGGTGCGGAAGGCCCGCGAGGCGTTTGTGAATCAAGCGATCATCGCGGAGCGCGGCATTCTCCCGGAATACCTTTTCGACGGGAAGGCGGAGACGGTTTACGACCTGTTGCGGACGCGGGAGAGGGATCCGGAGAGCCGTTGTCTGCGGATCGATCTGGGTGAGGCCCGGCCGCTCGATCATCTCCTGTTGGAGGCACCGGGGGAGGGGGAATTAAAGCATGGCACGGTGACCGCCGATCACCACGCCGAGGTGTCGGTGGATCTCAAGTCCTGGTCTCCGGCCAAGCTGGTGCAGGAGGGGCGCAACATCCGCATTGAGTGTGATCCCGCCGGGCAGGTGGTGCGCTATGTGCGGAGCACCATGGTGCCTGACAAGCTCGTCGAGATCCGCGGGGTGGCCGATGGCAAGGAGATCGAGCGCAGCGCATGGCGGATGACGTGGATGTTCGCGGCCTTTCCGGAAGTGCGCAAGGCGTGGTCGCTGCCCTTTGTGCTGAAGCAAGCTCCGCAAGACGGCTATTTGGCGGTGGCCTGCAATGGTGAACATGGGCGGGAGGGTGCGTGGGTGGCGTTGCGGGTGGATGGCCGCCTGGTCGGCGCGCCCGGACGGGCTCCCTCCTATGCGGCCAACCCGTGGGAGTATCCGGTGTCGAGGACTGATCGCAACTTCACCTACTTCATCCCGGTGACCAAGGAGATGGTGGGCAAACAATGTGAGGTGGTGGTGCTGGGATTGGATGCCAAGCATTTGGACTTCACACCCGAAGTTTGGCAGACCGTTTCGGCGGATCCCTGGCAATCGAAGACCTTGATCCTCTCGGAGTGAGACGATCGCTCTTTGGGGGCATGAGACTGAAAGACCAGACGAAGCGGGCAAGGTTGAAGCGAATTGCGATTCGGGCGGGCAAGATCATCGCTTGCGCGGGTTGCGGGGCGGTGTTGGCGCTGCTGGTGTTGGGGATCAATTCCTTGAACGACAAGCCGGATCTCGATCTTTGGCACACCGTGAGGCTCAAGGAGGAGTTCACGGCCTCCAGTCCGGAGGACACCTTTGACGAGTATCTGAAGTTGGAGGAGCGACTTTTCACGGGACTTGAGAGGGAGGTCTATGATCGGACGGGCGCGGCGGAGGGCGTTTCGATCAACCGCTATGAGCGCGGCAGCCGGTCGGATCCGGCGCGCTGGTCCCGCAACTGGAATCGGAGCTACGAGCTGGCTCCGGAGAGCGCCTCCGGCAAGCCTGAGGCGGCGGTATTGTTGATTCACGGGCTGAGTGATTCGCCCTACAGCCTGCATCATCTTGGGGAGCGCCTGCAGGCCGGGGGTGCCTACGTGCTGGGGTTGCGGGTGCCGGGGCATGGAACGGTGCCGGCCGCCCTGACCCGAACGAAGTGGGAGGACATGGCTGCGGCGGTGGAGTTGGCGATGCGGCATTTGCAGGAGCGGTCCGGAGGGCGGCCACTTTACGTGGTGGGTTACTCGAATGGAGGGGCGTTGGCCGTGCAATACGCGCTCTCAGCGTTGGAGGAATCCGAGCTCCCCATGCCTGATGGAATTGTGCTGATCTCGCCGGAGATCGGGGTGAGCAAGATGGCGTCCGGGTTCATCTGGCAGGAGAGGGTCGGTCGTTTGCTGGGTTTGAAGAAGCTGGCCTGGACCTCGGTTAATCCCGAATACGATCCCTTTAAATACAATTCATTTCCCGCCAACGCGGGGAATCTGGCGCATGAGTTGACGACCGTGAACCGCGAGCAGGTGGCCGCGCTGGCGGAGGCCGGAGCCTTGGATGACCTTCCGCCGGTGATCGCCTTTCAGTCCGCGGTGGATGCCACCGTATCGGTGACCGCCCTGGTGAGCGACCTGTTCGCGCGGTTGCCTGCGAACCATCACGAGCTTGTTGTCTTCGACCTCAACCGCAACCCCGTGGTGGGAGCCTTGCTCGGCACGGATCCGAAGGACGAGATCGGGCTGGTGTTGGATGATCCGACACGGGCATTTGAATTCACGGTTCTCACCAACGCGAGCGCGATGGATGAGCGGGTGGTGGTGCGTTCCTGGGCTCCGGGGCAAGGGGCCTACGTGCAGGCCGATACCGGAATGCGCTGGCCGCCCCGGATTTACTCCCTCTCGCACGTGGCCCTGCCCTTTCCCGGTGACGACCCGCTGTACGGAGCGGTTGGGAAGGCGGAGAGCGCGGGTTTTCAGATTGGTGCGGCCGCACTGCGAGGCGAGAAGGGGGTGCTGCGCATTCCGGCCCAGGAGGTGCTCCGGCAGCGGTGGAATCCGTTTTATCCCTACCTGGAACGGCGGGTTCTGGAGCGCTTTGGATTGGTGGGGACGGTTGAGTCTTCGGGGGCGGCCGGTGCTTCCGAAGGGGGGCGGGACAGGCGACTTGAGGATGGGGAGCAGCCTTGAGCGTGGAGTTCGGACGCATGGAGCCGCGATTGAAGAAATGGCAGCAGTCGGACGGGGGCCGCATCGGGGACGAAGACGACCCGGAAACGAAGGTGTGCGAAGCAGAGCATGACGAGTTCCGGCAAGCGGCCTCGTGAACGAGCAGGTCCGTCGAGTCGCTTGGCCGGTGCCATTTTCTTACGATTTTCTTGAACAACCGCCCGGTCAGGCCCGTAAACGACCACTATCGAACCTCCCATACCAATCCTCCAAGTCATCAGCCGCCCCGGTGGAGCCTCCACAGTCCCCTTGACGCCCTGTCCCAAGATGACGATTTTCCTTATGAGACCGGTGATGATCATTGTTGGCGCGATCGTGCTTTCCGCGAGGCCCGCGATGGCCGCCGAACCCACCGCCCTCCACCCCGGCATCCGGGCCGTCCTCGACAGTCACTGCATCAAGTGCCATGGCGAGGAGAAGAAGAAGGGAAAGGTCGCCTTGCACGAGATCGACGCGGATTTCGGGAATGGTGACACCATGGCCCTTTGGGAGCAGGTCCTCGAGCAGCTGCAGACCGGCGAAATGCCGCCTGAGGAAAAACCCCAGCCCAGCGCCGCGGAGCGGGAGGAAATCGTCGTCTGGATCCAGGACCAGCTCATCGCGGCCGGAAAGGGCTTCGAGGTCCAGTCCCGCCTTCTCCTTCCGGATTACGGGAACCGCGTGAGCCACGAGCTTCTCTTCAACGGCGAGATCGACGAACTGGCCTACACCCCGGCGCGCCTGTGGCGGATGAGTCCGCACGTCTTCAGTGGCAAGCGCTATCAGGATATCGTGCAGGGCGGACTGGAGGCCGAGCCGATCACCTTCCAGTCCAAGGCAAACGGCATCCGCGACTACGCCTCCCAGGAGGTCATGGGTGAATCAGACTTCCTCTCGTTGAAAATGACCATGGAGGACATCATCTCGGACCAGATGCACGACCGGCAGATTGCCCCGACGAGCTGGGGGCCGGACGCCGGCAAGCTCGTGACGGTTCCGGGAAAGGAGAGCTTCAAGGCCATCTCGGAGGCCAAGGCCCCCCCGACTCGTGAAGCGATGGAGCGCGTCATCCGCGAGGAGTTCGAACGGGCCACCGGACGGCCGATCGCGGAGGAGGAAATGACGCGCCATCTCGCTTTCATGGAGGCCAACATCCAGCGGGCGGGCAACGAGACCGGCTTGGGAGTTTCCCTGCTTGGCATTTATCTCTCGACCGAGGCGGTTTACCGGCTGGAACTTGGCCGGGGAGCGGAGGACGAGCACGGACGGCGCATGTTGGCTCCGCAGGAGGTGGCCCTCGCCCTCGCCTACGCCTTCACCGATTCCCCCACCGCGGACATTCCGATCATCCGGGAGGCCCTCGCCGCCGGGCAGCTGTCCTCCCGCGAGGACATCGAGTTGGTGGTGCGGAAGATGGTGGCAGCCGGATCCCCTCCGATCCGCAAGAATTTCCCGGCAGCCTTCTTTTCCCGTCTCGTCCAGGAGGGTGAGCACGGCTTCGGCTACTACCCGCGCGTGGTGCGGTTTTTCGAGGAGTTCTTCCAGTATCCGAAGGCCGAGGGAGTCTTCAAGGACAGCCCCGGAGGGGGGATCGGCGGGCGGGCCCTCGTCGGTGCGCCGCAGGGCCACATCGCCGCGATCCTCAACGAGGACCAGAACGTCATCGAGGAACTCCTCAGCTCCCCCCGCTTCAACAACAACCGGGAACAGATGATCGCACTCCTCACCAAGCGCCACGAGCAGAAGCTCCGGACCCTGCCGCCGGAGAAGCACGCCGAGGAGAACGCCGCCTTCGAGGAACACAGGAAAAGCGCCGAGAAGCTGCCCGACGCCACCTTCCGCGCGGGGATCCTCACCGACTCGAGCTGGCTCATCACCTTCTCCACCAACGATGCCAACGACCCCGTGCACCGTGGCATCTGGATCCGCGAGAGGCTCCTCGCCGGCAGCGTGCCGGACCTCCCGCTTGGGGTGGATGCCAAGATTCCGGAGGACCACGACAAGACACTGCGCGAGCGCTTTGATGTCACGAAGGCCGAAGCGTGCTGGAAGTGCCACCGCGCCTTCAACCCTCTGGGCATGCCCTTCGAGAGCTTCACCGACCGCGGCTGGATCCGCACCGGAATGTATTACAACAAGAAGAAGGAGCACTTCGAGACCCAGCTGAATCCGGCCCAGATCAAGGCCGGGCTGGAATCCGGAGACTTGGAGGAGCGCGTCTTCGACACCTCGGGGGAGATTTCCGGAACGGGCGAGGAGGGCATCGACGGACCAGTGAAGGACGCCAACGAGTTCGTGCACCGCCTGGCCAAGTCGGAGCGGGTGCGCCAGTCCATCATCCGCCACGCGTTCCGCTTTTGGATGGGCCGCAACGAGATGCTGAGCGACTCGAAGACCCTCATTGCGGCCGACCAGGCATACCTGGCGAGCGGCGGCAAGTTCAGCGAGATCCTCGTCTCGTTCCTGACCTCCGATTCGTTCCTCTACCGTAAGTAACCACCACCAATCATGATAACAGGTCGCAGAAATTTCGCAAAAGGCATGGCACTCAGCGCCGGAGGGCTGGCCTTCGGGCCGCTCCTCCGCCAAATGGAGGCCCAGGCGGCCGGCCGGCTTGAGGACATCCCGAAGCGCTTTGTGTTCGTGGTGAAGTCCAGCGGACTGACCGCCGAGGCGATCCGCCCGCTTGGCCTTCCGGAAGGCGACGGCAGCCTCGTCGATGTTTCGCTCAAGGACATGCGGTTGGCCCCCACCCTCCAGTCGCTTGAGCCCCACAAGGACCAGCTCATGATCATGGAAGGGCTTTCAGGAGCGAACTTCCAGGGCAACCACTCCGCCTACTACGGGGCGTTGAGCTGCCACCACTCCCCGGAGAAGCCGGGGGCCGCCACCATCGACTGCATCCTCGGAAAGCATCTTTCGGCCCCCTTTGCCAACTATGGATTCGCCCCGAATGGGCACAGCATCGGCAACAACTTCGGCCCGCTCGTGCAGGAGACTGCGGTGTTCCCGAAAATATCGGCTTACGGGCAGAACAACCCGATGCCCTTTCAGGCCAGCGCCGAGAAGGCCTACCGCCAGCTTTTCGGAAGCGTGGTGGATCTCGCCAGCGGCGGAAAGAAGGAGTTCGACCTGCAGGACAACCTGCTCGATTTCCTCGCGGATGACGCGAAGCGGATCTCGCGGCAGGTGAGCGAGCCGGAGCGGGAGAAGCTCGACCACTACCTCGCCGCCTTCGAGTCCGTGCGCGGAAGAAACGAGCTGCTGGTCGGCATGCGGGAGGCCATCGAGAAGAATGCTCCGGAGTTGACCACTCAGTATTCCTCGAAGGACTTCACGGACCGCGTCTCGGTCTTCTTCGACCTCGCGGCGGCCTCCCTCATCACCGGCCTGACCAACGTGATCTCAATCCGGGCCGACTGGCTCAGCGCGAAGTACGCGAGCTTCGGATTCAAGCGGACCAGTGTCCATGACATCGGGCACAACAAGACCACCGACAACGGAATGAAGTCGGCCGAGGCGCGGGACGTGATCCGCAGGTTTCAGATCGAGCAGGTCGCCAAGCTGGCCGACAAGCTGGCCGCCGTTCCGGAGGGCGACGGCACCATGCTCGACAACACCATGATCATCTACATGAGCGACCAGGCCGACTCCCACCACTCGGTGCGGCAAAACTGGCCCTTCATCGTGGTGGGCGGCAGGAATATCGGCCTCAAGACCGGGGGACGCTATCTCCGCTACCCGTCTTACATGACGGCCGGGCACAAGACCATCGGCAACTGGTACACCACCATCCTCCAGGCCACCGGGGCTTCGTCCGCCGACCATTTCGGACAGCTGGATGCCCGCTTGAAGGACCTGCAAATTGCGGGGCCCCTGCAGGAGTTGGTGGCGTGACGGCCGGTCGGGTGGAAGTCACTACCGGATCGTGAGAACCGCTCTAAGCAATAATGTCGTGGATGACCTTGCCGTGGACATCGGTTAATCGAAAATCACGGCCGGCGTAGCGATAAGTCAGGCGTTCGTGATCCAGGCCGAGGAGGTGGAGCATGGTGGCGTGCAGGTCGTGCACGCTGACCGGGTTTTCGACTGCCTTGAATCCGAATTCGTCGGTGGTGCCATATGCGGTTCCGCCTTTGATGCCACCACCCGCCATCCAGACGCTGAAACCGTAATGATTGTGATCCCGGCCAAGCTTTGATTTGCCCCCGGCGAGTTCGACGGTCGGGGTGCGCCCGAATTCCCCTCCCCAGAGGACGAGGGTGTCCTCCAGCATGCCACGTTGCTTCAGGTCGGTCAGAAGTGCCGCGATGGGCTGATCGATTTCAGCCGCCAGTTGGCGGTGGGTGCGTTCAATATTTTCATGATTGTCCCAGGGTTGACCTTTGCCATGCCAGAGTTGCACGTAGCGCACCCCACGTTCGAGCAAGCGTCTTGCCATGAGGGTTTGACGGCCATGAACTCCGTCGCCATAAGCTTCACGAATGTGTTTGGGCTCCCTTGAAATGTCGAAGGCGTCGCTGGCTTCCGCCTGCATGCGATACGCCAGTTCATAGGATTGAATGCGCGCGTTCAGGCGATCATCAAGCCGAGTGGCCTTGTGGCGGGCGTTCCATTGTGCCAGCAGGTTGAGTTGGCGCCTTTGATCGCGGTCGGCAAGTTGCGGGTGATCGATGTTTTCAATCAGGCGACTGATCTCCACCTGTTTCGAGTCGATGTAAGTGCCTTGATAGGCACCCGGCAGGAAGGCGGATTGCCAGTTTTCGTTGCCTTTGATGGGCAATCCGTCCGGACACATTGCGATGAATCCCGGCAGGTTGTCATTTTCGGATCCAAGGCCATAGGTGGTCCAAGCGCCCATGCTTGGGCGGGACTGCACGGAGTCACCACAATTCATGAGCATGAGCGATGGTTCGTGATTTGGAACCTGGGCATACATCGAGCGGATTACCGCGATATCATCGGCATGTTGGGCGGTTTTGGAAAACAGTTCGCTGATCTCCAGGCCGGACTCCCCGTAACGCTCAAAGGTGAAGGGGGAGGGGAAGGCTGCGCCTGTCTTTCGCTCGGTGGTGAAGGTTTGGCCAAGAGGTTTGCCGGCGTATGCAGCCAGTGCGGGCTTGGGATCAAAGGTGTCTATGTGAGAGGGGCCGCCGTTCAGGAAAAAGTGAATCACTCGTTTGGCACGAGGTGCGAAATGGGAAGGGTGAGCGGCAAGGGGGTCTGTCTCAGGCTTCACGGCCCCCGAGAGCAGTTCGTTGCCGCGTAACAGGTCGGAAAGTCCAAGGGCGCCCAGTCCGAGCGCGGAGCGTTGGAGTAATGAGCGACGGCTGAGCGTTTTCAGGAAATCCGCTTGTGAATTCATCTGCGATTGGGGGATGGGGGATTCATTCAATCGATAAAGAGAAACTCGTTGGAGCAGAGCAGCGCTTGGGCCAGTTGCTCCCAGGCAGTGAGGTGGTTGAGGATTTTATGTGGGAAATCAGCGGTCGAATTCCAGGTGGTTGCATGTTCCCTGGCTTCGCTTTCAGCAAGCGACACGCCCCATGAATACTGGTCACTATTGAGCACTTTGTCGATATCGGTCACAAAATCGATGGTCTCTCCCTGTTCGACCGTGAAGGCCTTTACGTTCATGTCTTCGGATTTATTATGGATCGAAGTGGATAACAATTTTCCGGATCGCGAGTTGACGACAAAGGCCCTCACGCCGTCACCTGCCGGTGATTCGTGAATCAGTTTCGAGCGGATTTCGATGATCATCGAACGAGGGGCTGTCCAGCGTCGGATTGCGGCATGCTGCCGGTCATTGCCGGGATGACCCCCGCCGGCGGTCAGTTGCACCCAGCCAAGATTCTTGTCAGGCCAGGTTGAGCCCCCCTGCCAGGCGTTGCCATCGAAATGGGGCAGAGGGGTGAATCCAGCTACCCGCCCGGTATTTTCATCAAAAGTGCCATAACCGTAATGCCAATCCCGGGCAGTGATCGGGGCTCCCGCTTGTGAGGTCGACTCGATTGCGGCATCGATCAAGGTCAGTGATTCCGCGATTTCCAGGGGGCCAGGTTCCCGTTGCAGCGTTTGTTGAAACATGGCCCGAACCCGTGCTTCCGGGTTCGCTTGTTCTTTCGTGCCGGCAGCCAGTGAGCGTGCGCGTTCCAGAACCAGTGGATGATTCATGAAAAACAGGGCCTGTTGCGGGACGGTCGTTTCGATTCGCCGTGCTATATGGAGGTCCGGATTGGCAAAGTCGAACATCCGCAGGGTGCTGGGGAGGAATTGCCGGTCCACCAGGGCATACAGGGTTCTTCGTTTGGGATAAGGGGGGGTGAAAAAGTCGACCGGCTTGCCCCCCATCCGGCGATCCAGTTCATTTGTGCTGCACATCATGGTATCCCGGAATTCCTCAAAGCTGAGGCGGTGTGCGTTCATTTTCCAGAGCAGTCGGTTCGAAGGGTCCATTGACAGGGCCCGGGTTGGGGTGGCCTCGTCAGGAGGTTCGGTGGAGGACTGTCTGAAGGTTGCTGACAACAAAATCAATCGATGTAATTTTTTCATGCTCCAACCTTCTGCGATAAAGCGAGTCGCCAACCAGTCGAGAAGTTGGGGGTGGGAGGGAGGATCCGCGCGGGTGCCAAAATCGCTGGGGGTTTTCACCAGACCGCTGCCAAAGTGATGTGCCCAGACCCGGTTCACCAAGACGCGTGCGGTGAGTGGGTTGGCGGGATCGATGATGGCTTGGGCCAGCTCCAGTCGGCCGCTGCCATTTTGAAAAGGTTCACGGTTGTCGCCGGAGAGGAGGGACAGGAAGCGGCGAGGCGCTTCCTCGCCTTTACTGAGTGAATTTCCGCGCAGCAGAACATGGGAAGTGACAGGATCGGTTCGATCCGTCAGGGCCAGGGCAAAGCGGGCGGGAGTCTTGGATTGTATGATCCAGCGATCCACTTCACCCTGCAGTTTCCAGAGCGCGGTTGTGTCTCCATTGGAGAAGAATGTTTCCGTGTGGACGATGGGCAGATCAGGAACTTCACAGGGGGCTCCCGGCCCGTAGAGCACGAGACGCAGGGATTCCGCTGCGGGATCGGCAAGTTTCGATGGGGCTGGAGTCTTGGCCTCCCTCCCATGCTGCAATGCAGTTTTCCAACTTGCATCTATTTCGGTGAAGATGACCCCATAACGTTCGATGACTTCGTGGAAGGAGGACGGGGCCGTCTTGAATGCTTTGGCGACAATGGGATTTATTGTGGCCCGATCATCGGCGTGCAACTTTTCAGTGAGGGATGTTGATTCCTTGGGAAAGGAATCCGCGGATAGGCGGGCGAACAAATGCCATGGAATAAAAATAGGGTCCTGTCGAAGGTCGGCCTGTGCAAGATAGGTTTCCCAAACCCTGGCGACCGAGGGGAGAAGATCTTCATTTGAGAAAATCTGGTCAAATCCCTCGGCGGGATATTTCTCGAGCTCTGTTTGTGCGTGCAGGTAGTCCTGGACTCGTTTTCGCGCGCGATCAGATGAGTTCTCATAATATTCAGCCCTCTTTCTTTGCTGGGTTTCCTGGCGTTTGTGTAATTCTGTCCAGAAGGCCTCATCACCGATGGATTCGTCGTCCAGGGCGACCTGCTTTTCGGCGGAGCTGGCAAAAATGCTGTAGAGCGAGTAATAATCCTGGGTGGGAATGGGATCATACATGTGGTCGTGACAGCGTGCACAAGCGACGGTCAATGCCATCGTGCCGCGGGTAAGGACGTCAATACGGTCATCGATAATGTCGTGGGCGACTCCCAGAAACCTTCGTCCCAGGGTGAGGAAACCCATGGCCGCCAAATCATGTTTGTCACCGTCCGACGCCTGGTCTGCAGCGATTTGCAGCAAGAGGAATCGATCATAGGGAAGATCCTTGTTCAGCGATTCCACGACCCAGTCCCGATAGGCCCAGGCGTGAGTCCAGAACCGTTCCTCGCGGGTATAGATGTAGCCCTTTGTATCCGAGTAACGTGCCACGTCCAGCCAGTGACGGGCCCATTGTTCGCCGTAGTGTTCGGAGTCGAGCAAGCGATCAACAAGTCGCTCGTAGGCCCGGGGATCCGTATCGTTGATGAAGTGAGTCACTTCATCCGGCGTGGGAGGGAGGCCGGTAAGTGCGAATGAAGCCCGACGGATCAGGGTGCGGCGATCCGCTTCGGGAGAGGGCTGCAATCCCGCTTGTTCCAGTTTCGCCAGGATAAATGCATCAACAGGACTCGCGATCCATTCGGCACGATCTGGCGTGGGGAGAGCGGGCTGTTGCATCGCTTGGAAGGCCCAGTGACTTTTTCCAGTTGAGGTGATCGGCAGGGAGTCGTCCGGCCACGGCAAGCCGCTGTTGATCCACTGGATCAAACTGTCGGTCTCGGCGGATTTCAATCTGCAGGGCGCGGGTGTGGGCAATCCTCCGCTGACAGCCTGGATCAGGCGGCTGGTTTCCGCCTTCGCTCCCGGTGTTGCGATGGGTCCTTTTGAGCCTCCTGCGAGAATCGCTTCACGAGAATCGAGACGAAGTCCGGCATCCTTTTTGTCGGCTCCATGACAGGAGACGCATCTGGTGGCTAAAAGGGGGCGGACTTTAGTCTCGAAAAATTGCAGATCATCATCGGACGGAGAAGCGGAAGTGAACTGGGGAAAGAGTATTCCTGAAAGAGCCAGTCCTGCTGAAAGGACAGGATCACGGAATGCAGAACGGAGGAATGAGCCAGATCGGCGGTGATTGATCGATGAAGGTGTTTTTTCCTTACGCATGGAACAAGAAGGCAGATTCTCAGCCTGCTGCCAATTTGGGCAATACTTCATTTACTCTTGTTTCCGTGCACTTTGATCAGGGTATGTTCAAAACTGCCGGTTCGGGCCATCGGTTGGGTTGCAGGTTAGGGGGAGATTCCGGATCTGCGCCTTTGAAGGAGCGCTCTTACTTGTGCAGTTGTCCAGCTACAAGCCGCCGCGCGAGGAACCCGGCGAGAGCAATTGGGCCGCGTTTCGCGAGACGCAGGCCCAGCTTCAGGACCTCGTCCCCAATTCGGGGATGGCCGTGACAATTGATATCGGCAACGCCAACGACATTCATCCGATCACCAAGGAGGAAGTCGGCCGGCGCCTCTCGCTGGTCGCCCTGGCAGGTATCTACGGGGATCGGATGGAGTCCTCCGGACCGACCTACGACCACATGGAGATCGGGGACGGGAAGATCCGGCTTCACTTCGCCCATGTGGGTGCCGGGCTGGTGGCAAACGGCGGGGGTCCGCTGAAGAGGTTTGCGATCGCAGGAGGCGATCGGAAGTTTGTCTGGGGCGACGCCCGGATCGATGGTAAGACGGTGGTGGTTGGCAGCGCCGAGGTTCCCGAACCTGTGGCAGTCCGCTACGCCTGGGACATCAATCCCGATGGCTGCAACCTGTCGAACACCACCGGGTTGCCGGCCTCCCCATTCCGCACGGATGATTGGCCGCTGAAATTTACCGAGCAATGAAAGAGAGTTTCCCACACCCCCTGCAAATCATGAAGTCCGCCTCCCTCCTCAGCCTCGCCATCGTGCCGGCGGCTTTGCTTGTCGTGCTCGCGGTCCTTGCGGCGGCGGGACTTGCCTCGGCGGACGTCACCCTGCCCAAGGTGATCGGCAGCGGGATGGTGCTTCAGCAGGGAGAGCCGATCAACCTGTGGGGCCGGGCCGACCCGGGCGAGGTGGTGACGGTCACCTTTGACGGGACGCAGGCCGGCACCACGGCCGACAAGGATGGCCGGTGGTTGGTCCGCTTGGATCCGCGAACGGCCGACAGCAAGCCGCGGGAATTGAAAATTTCCGGCCGGAACGAGATTGTTCTCTCTGATATTCTGGTGGGGGAAGTGTGGCTTTGCAGTGGCCAGTCGAACATGAATTTCCCGGTCGGGAAGACCTTGCACGTGGACGAGGAAGTTTCCAAGGCCGAGCATCCCGCGATACGGTTCTTCCGGATGGACAAGAAGGCGGCCGCCCTGCCGCAGGACGAGGGCGGCTCGGATTGGGTCGCTTGTTCGACGGACACCGTTCGGAGTTTCTCGGCCGTCGGCTATCATTTCGGCGAGAATCTTCACCAGGAACTCAAGGTCCCCGTCGGTCTCATCCTGTCCGCCGTGGATGGGGTGGACATCGAACCGTGGACCCCATTGGAGGGGTTCGAGAAAGTGGAGTCACTTGAGAAGTATGCGGCGCGGGTCCGCGCGCTGACAGCCGATGTCAAGGTGACCCCGGGAACCCCGGCCGCTCTCTACAACGGCATGATTCACCCGTTTGTTCCGTTCACGATGCGCGGCGTGATCTGGTACCAGGGCGAGTGGAACTGTTTCAAGGGGGACACCGCGATCTATACGGACAAGACCGACGCCTTGATCAGCGGATGGCGGAAGGTGTTCGGCCAGGAGGACCTGTCGTTCTATTTTGTCCAGATCGGCCCGATGGATTATTCGGAACGGCACTGGGGCCGCAAGAGTCGAACGCTGGAGACGCTTCCGCGCTTCTGGGATGCACAGCGGGCTTGTCTCGGCACCATCCCGAAATGCGGGATGGCCGTGATCACGGATATCAGCGGCGGCCCGGACCGTCTTCATCCGGCTAACAAGCGGGACGTCGGGCATCGCCTCGCGCTCTGGGCGCTGGCCCACGACTACGGAAGGCGGAATCTGGTCTTTTCCGGACCGCTCTACACGTCCATGTCGGTCGAGGGCGACAAGGTCATCCTGAAGTTCGACCATGCGGGCGGCGGCCTGAAGAGTCTCGATGGCGGCGAGTTGGTCCAGTTCCTGATTGCCGGGGAGGACGGGACATTTGTGGCGGCGCAGGCGGAGATCAAGGGGGATGCCGTCGAAGTGCGAAGCCCCGCCGTTTCCCATCCTGTCGCGGTTCGTTATGCGTGGCATGAAACGGCCGTCGGGAACCTTGGAAACAAGGAAGGGTTGCCGGCCTCCCCGTTCCGGACCGATGACTGGGAGGTCGGGGATTCGAAGCAATGAAAAGAGACTGGGGCATTTTCGCGGGGGCTGTCCTTGGCGGCCTCGCGGGCCTCTTGCGCCCCCGGAAGACCGATTTCTCCGACCACACCACGGCGAGACGCACCACCTTGACAATGCGACACGATCCCAACAGTTGCCTGAGCCGACGCATGCGGAGTTGGTGGACGCGGCCGGGCGACGGCGGGGCCGGCTGCTGCCAATCAGCAACGCCTCCACGACAGAACCTTGGTGGTCCACCGACGAACAATCATGCGGAACGGGCCTTGGGACCGCTTGTGATTTTCCGAAAAGTCTGCCTTGGATCACGTAGTCGGACAGGGTCGAAAAACGTTGCGAGCTTCAGTAGTCTTGCCGAGACTACGAAGCTTTAGGAGGGCAAGGTCATCGGCCTGAATACGCGGGAGATTCGGGGGATTGATCAGTGGGGTTCAGGGGCTGATTCCAAGCCTTGTTGACCGCTCGTTGAGGAGGTCGTAAGCGGGGGAGAGGGTGGCCACGCTGTCGCGGACGATTACCGAGAAGTTCTTCAGGTGCATGTCCTCGTTGCCGGTCAGGAAACAGAACAGGAGCAGGCGGGCGAACTTGGGCTTCTCCAGGGCTGGGAAGGGGCAGAATTTCTCGACCACCTTGGCGACCCGTTTTAGCGAGCTGTCATACTTCGTCTCGCGGCTTGCTCCGGAGAGCTGGGCGAAGTCCTCGACCGGAAGCCGGCTTCGGAGAATGTTTCACCCTCGGTGATCGGTTGCCGCGTGATCGGACAGAAGGGCATGGTCAGTCTCCTTCCTCTTGTTTGGGTGTAACTTCACGGATGGTGAGGGAGTCGACAAGATCCGCACCCACCGTCACGAGCTGGCGGAAGGGGTCGTGGCGATCGATCTTATGGGTCCTCAGGAGCGCCTCGAGCTGGAGGCCTTCCGGGAGGAGTCCCTCAAGGGCCGGCGGGAAGGACGAAAACTCGTAGGGCTCCGCTCGTACCGGCATGGTCAGCGAAATCGGGGGACCGGCATAGCTGCCGAGGTAGGTGAAGAGCCAGCCGCCATCAGGAGCTTCGGTCAGGTGACCGGCGAGCTCACCCAGCTGGAGCACCTCGGCCCCGCATTGGGTGGATGATTCACTCATGATCGTGCGGGTTCAGGCTCTTCCGCCAAGCTTCCACCAGAGGCCCCTCGGGTTCGAGTTGCACGTTCAGCACTGTCAGGACGGCCTGAAGCTTGCCCATGTCGTGCGGCCGGTCCCAGCTTCCAGATCCTGAACCACAGAGCGGCTCACGCCGGCATGAGTGGCCAGTGCGGACTGGCTGAGGCCGGCTGCCTTCCGGTGGAAGGTGATGATCGAGGCGAGCTGGTCGGATTGCATGGAAGTTCAGGCAACATCACTGTTTCAGCTTCTGCGATACCCAGTTTATCCCTTAAATTAACTGGAATGACTGATATATCAGGCGAAATAGCTATTTTTCATGGGAGGCCGGTGGGCACGGCGGATTTTTGCACGATGTTAGGATTTTGGGGTGGTGACGGCGGCGAAGGCCTGGCGATTGTTGAACTGGTTCATGGCGTCATGGAAATCCTTGAGGGGCGACTGACGTTGGTTTTTCC
>Ga0105052_10000832_pt1 | contig 42441 bp, 52 predicted proteins | sample FRY03_FD_78094 | JGI IMG/M metagenome (GOLD analysis project Ga0105052, IMG submission 78094) | Freshwater microbial communities from Lake Fryxell liftoff mats and glacier meltwater in Antarctica - FRY-03 | ecosystem: Environmental > Aquatic > Freshwater > Ice > Glacier meltwater ... | reverse complement strand
TGAAAATTCAAGTGAATCTTTCTGAAATTTCAATTCCAAAGTAGCTGTTAAACTATTATTAGTAGTAGTGTTTATTTCTGAATTTATATAATTAGAAGACATTGCTTGAGCTACATTAAACTGTGGACTAACAGAAATAATTCTTTTATAAAGCGGAACACCCCCTCCAACTCTGAAAGAAATATCCCTATTTCCATTTACATTAACTTTTTGAGAAACTGACCTCCCAAAAGCGTCGTAAGTTATACTATTACCAAAATCATTATTTGTAATTGTTCCATTTAAATTAGACCAAATATACCTTCCTGTTAATGCATTCCAGTTATTATAAAATAAATTAATAGAATGATTGTAATTTGGTTGTAAATCAGGATTCCCCAAAACAATTCGATTGGTATTTGTATTATTTTGAACCAATTGTAGATCAACAGCTGAAGGTAAAGTTGAAAACGTTCTATAATTCATCCTCAACCTTGAAGTCTGAGTAAACTTGTAAGTATATTTAAAATCAGGTAATAAATTAGATACATTTTGATTGATTGTATTATTCGTAGTAATGTTCACGTTTCCTATTACAACATTTCTAGCAAAAGATCCAACCGTAAAAACTTGTTTTCTTGATTCATAAACAAAATGAATACCTGCTTTATTTTCATTTCTATCATTTCTAAACGAATTTGAAAGGGTAGAATTAAAAAGTGAATAACTTCCATTGGCATAATCATTCGTTGTAACATCCTGCGAAGATTTATCTATTGAATAATTGTATTCAAGTTCCATTTTTATCTTCTTAGATAAAGGTTCAGTATAAACTACTTTACTCCTTTGAAAAGAGGTTGTATTTAATTCATCTCTCAATTGATCAACAACTAAATCAGGATATAAAGTAGATACAAAAACATTATTAGAATTTAAACGACTATCTTTTGTTGTATTACTGTTTGTGAAATAATGACTTAACTCAATTTCTCTTCTAGGTTTCATAAACTTTCGCTTCAAAATAACTGAATTTGATAAAGAATAATCAAATGTTTTAATTTCATTCAAAATAGATGTATTTCTAGAAAGCACATTGTCTTCCGTTAAAAAACTTGATGTATTCAAATTATTGTTAGAACTATTGGTAGATGTTATAGACGGATTAATCTCCAATGATGTTAATGAATCAATTTGATATTCAAATAAAACATTGAAATCGTGAGAATTCTGAAAAGACTTACTAAAAGTAGAATCATCTGAAAAGTAACTTGTATCTGTCGGAAGAATATATTGTGATAAACTAGAAGTAGCAGCTCTTAATTCATAATTATTAAATGAATAATCTAAACTTAACTTAGCCTGCTTCTTTTTACCAAACTTATCTACGAATGAAAAACCTGAAGTAAATGTTGTTGGAACACCGGTAGAATTATTATTATTAAAACTACCGACCCCAAATTTATTTTGATCCGCAAACCCGATACCCGTTCTAGGAGTAGAAGAACCTAAAGCATAAACAGAAAATCTTTGCGAACCTTTAAATTGATTATACAAAAACTCGCCTTCATGATAATTCTGAAAATCGGAAGCTAAAGTTGCTTTACCAAAATACCCAGACTTAGAATCGGCTTTGAGTTTTAAGTCTAATACTTGAATTGTTTCTTCTGAACCATCTTGACTATTTTCTTCTTTCTTTTCGTAAACCTGAACAGATGAAATACTCTTAGCTCCCAAATTCTTAGTTGCAATTGTAGGATCGTTTCCGAAAAATTCATCTCCATCAACCAAAACTTTACTAATATTTTGCCCTTGAGAAGTAATTTTTCCGTCCTTATCAACTGAAATTCCTGGTAATTTCTTTAATAAATCTTCTACAACTGCATTTTCAGCAACCTTAAAAGAATCAGCAACATACACCAGCGTATCACCATTGTAATAAATCGGGTTTTTATTCGCGTAAATCACAACCTCTTCTAACTCTTTCGTTTTTGTAGATAAAATAACTTTATTAATTTCAATTTCATTATTCGTTGCGCTCCCAATAATAAAATAATTTCTAGGCTCAAATCGAGGGTAATCAACAATTAAAGAAAAAGTATCTACTCTAAATCCAGATAATTCAAAATTACCATCAACATTTGTTCGCGTAAAATCTAATAAAACAGAATCCCTTAATCTAACAGCCATTACTAAAGCATTTTCTAGTGTCTGAACACCAGAAGTGTCAAAAACTTGACCTTTGACTTTCATCTCTTGACTGAACGAAATTGTTGTAATTGAAAATAGAAAAGATATAAAAAGTAGTATTTTTCTCATTATTATTTTAATTTACCGATATAAGTATAAGCACCTATTTTAAATAAGTTACAAGAAAAATTATAACTGGTTATTTTGATAAGTTGAAAGGTAAATTGGAAGTAAAAGGGGTGGTAATTCTCTTAATCTAACAAAACACATTTACACAAAGTACGTCCTTAATCCCTAAATGGTAAAAAAACCAACACCTATTTGTTTCAACATTAAGTAATTAAGGATTAGCGGAGTACAATTAATTAAGATTGACAAAGCCAATTATTAAGGAAAATTAATACCGATAGCTATCGGTAGGACTTAATACTCTAAATCAAATAATACCGATTATGTATTCAATAAGGACTTTATTTCATCAGCCCTTTTCGTACTATATCGGCATTATACCTATTCACTTTGGATTAAAATATAAATATGTTGGGTATAAAATGCCTTTATACAAAGCTCGTCCTTAATCCCTAAATGGTAAAAAAAGAAACACATATTTATTTCAAAATTAAGCAATTAAGTTGATTCGACTTAATTAGGCTAAATCAAATTGGTCTCATACCTTATAATACCTCCTATGATCCAAAAAAGCATTACAAATCAGAGAAACACAATATTACACAAGTATTTAGATTAATTCAAATTACCTCAGAGAGGTAAAATATCACAACTATAAACCTACCTATACACAAACAACAACCCCAGAGTGGGTTGAATCTAAAAAAATGATTCTATCTTTATAATAAAAAAATAATGGCGAAGGTAAAAACAGCATATTTCTGTCAAAATTGTGGACACGAAACTCCAAAATGGTTGGGAAAGTGTCCCTCATGTCAAGAATGGAACACTTTCGTAGAAGAAATAGTAGAAAAAAACAACTCTGAAGTCGTTGCATTTTCAACATCAAAAAGAAACGCAAAACCTCAAGTTTTACAAGAAATACAACATCAAGACCATCCACGAATTGAGTTAATTGACAATGAATTAAATCGCGTTTTAGGAGGAGGAATAGTACCAGGGTCACTAATTCTTTTTGGAGGAGAACCTGGAATTGGTAAATCTACATTGATTCTACAAATTGCAATAAAAGAAACCAATTTAAGAGTATTATATGTTTCTGGCGAAGAAAGTGAACAACAAATCAAAATGCGTGCTGAGCGAATCGGATTAGAAAATCAAAATTGTTTTATCCTTACAGAAACAAACATTCAAAACATATTCAATCAGGCAGAAGAAATTAAACCCAATCTTTTAGTAATAGATTCAATTCAAACAATCTATAACTCAAACATTGAAAGTTCGCCAGGAAGCATCTCTCAAGTAAGAGAATGTACAGCCGGACTTTTACGCTATGCTAAACAATCAAATGTCCCTGTGTTTTTAATCGGACACATTACTAAAGAAGGCTCACTTGCCGGACCAAAAGTATTGGAACACATGGTTGATACCGTTATGCAATTTGAAGGAGACCGCAATCATGTTTATCGACTATTAAGAACTATCAAAAATAGATTTGGAAGCACTAATGAATTAGGTATCTACGAAATGTTAGGAAATGGATTAAGACAAGTTTCCAATCCATCAGAAATTCTAATTACAAATACAGATACCAGCTTAAGTGGAATTGCTATTGCCGCTACTTTAGAAGGAAATAGACCTATATTAGTGGAAGTACAAGCTCTTGTCAGTACAGCAGCCTATGGAACTCCTCAAAGATCTTCAACAGGATTTGACGGGAAAAGGCTTAACATGCTTTTAGCAGTAATGGAAAAAAGATGTGGATTCAAATTAGGTGCAAAAGATGTTTTTTTAAACATTGCAGGTGGAATAAAAGTTGATGATCCAGCGATTGATTTAGCAGTAGTTGCTGCAGTATTAAGTTCTAATGCAGATATTCCTATTTCAAATAATGTTGCCTTATCAGCAGAAGTTGGATTATCAGGTGAAATAAGACCTGTGAACAGATTAGATCAGCGTATTCACGAAGCAGAAAAACTAGGATTTGAAAAAATCATCGTTTCAAAACACGCCAAAGGAATTGAACAAGAAAATTATAAGATTGAGATTGTAAAATGTGCTAAAATGGATGAGGTGGTGAAGGCTTTGTTTGCTTGAAAGTGAAAGAATATGAATAATTCGAGAGGCATTGAATTAATTGAAGATTTGGATAAAAAATAATTATACTATGCATCAACTTAAAGCTAAAATAACTGCTTTACTTTCAAATAACTCATTATCAGGAAATCAGCTTTTGAAACAATTAAAAGAGGTTGTTAAAGAAAGAGAAATAGCATTGAATCCATTACAAAAATCAGCTTCAATTATTGATTTGTTTAGCACTCGCTTAACACAAATCATTGAAGGTAAAACAGAGGCAGGAGCTGGTTCAACAAGCAAATGCGACTTTACCAGATACTAAGTTATAAAACATTTCTTTAGGAGACTCAAAACATAACTTCTCTCTTGAACTTACCGCTTCTTAGATACGATTGAAAATAGTATTGTAAGATTTTATAGCTCTGGTTGGCAAGAGAACGAGTGGATATATTATAAATTCAAGAACTCTGAATTAGTTTTCGATCACGGTTATTATCAATTAGGAACAAGTACAAAAGATAAAGATGACAATATTCTGTTTGAAATTACAGAAACAAAAAACGTTAACGGGAAAATAGTAAAAACAGTTTATAAAACTACTAAGAGAAAAGAATAAAAGGTGTTTTTAATTAACCCATATTTTGTATAAAAACACATAAACAACCGTCATTTTGTGTGTTGAAATTAATAAACAAGAGGAAAATAATCCTGCAAAATAAGTAAAAAGTAATTCTTTTTTACATACAGATGATGGTTTGGGTAAAATGGAGTAGGGTAAAAAGAAGTGATTAATAAAGTTCTTAAAAAACAGAATGAAACAGTCATTAGCAATCACAAAAAAGGCTGTTTCAATACGAAACAGCCTTAAAATAATATATATAATCCTTATAAAAACTTAAAATCTTTACCTGGATAAATAGCACTTTCGCCTAATTCTTCTTCAATCCTTAATAATTGATTGTATTTAGCCATACGATCACTTCTTGAAGCAGAACCCGTTTTGATTTGACCGCAATTTAAAGCAACAGCTAAATCAGCAATTGTATAATCTTCTGTCTCACCACTTCTGTGACTCATCACTGAAGTATAACTGTTTCTAGTAGCTAATTGTACTGCTTCAATCGTTTCCGTTAAAGATCCAATTTGATTCACTTTTACTAAAATTGAATTCGCTATTCCTTCATTGATTCCTTTAGCTAAACGTTTCGTGTTAGTAACAAATAAATCATCACCAACTAATTGAACCTTATCTCCAATAGCTTCAGTCGCCATTTTCCATCCTGCCCAATCATCTTCAGCTAATCCGTCTTCAATAGAAGCAATCGGATATTTAGAAGTCCAATCTTTCCAATAATCAACCATCTGAGAAGAAGTCATCTTGTCACCTGTAGATTCAAAAATATACAAACCTTTTTCAGCATTGTAAAATTCAGAAGAAGCAGCATCTAAAGCAATGTGCATATCAATTCCTGGTTTAAATCCAGCTTTTTCGATAGCTTCTAGTACAACTTGAATAGCTTCTTCATTCGAACCTAAACTTGGTGCAAATCCACCTTCATCACCAACATTTGTTGACATTCCTTTAGATTTCAAGACACTTTTTAAGTTATGAAAAACTTCAGTACCCCATCTTAAACCTTCAGAAAAAGAAGAAGCCCCAAAAGGCATAACCATAAACTCTTGAATATCAATTAAATTATCAGCATGTGATCCACCGTTTAAGATATTCATCATCGGAACAGGCATTGTTACAGCACCTACTCCACCGATGTACTTATACAAACTTAAACCTGCCTCTTGCGCTGCAGCTTTTGATACCGCTAAAGAAACACCTAAAATTGCATTAGCACCTATTTTAGATTTATTTTCTGTTCCATCAATAGAAATCATTAAATGATCTATCTTTTTTTGATCAAAAACATCAAAACCAACTAATGCATCATTTAAAATAGTATTGATAGATTTTACAGCATTCAAAACACCTTTACCTAAATAAGCATTCTTATCATTATCTCTCAATTCAACAGCCTCATGAATACCTGTAGACGCTCCAGAAGGAACAGCTGCTCTACCCATAAAACCATTTGTTGTATAAACATCAACTTCTACCGTAGGGTTACCTCTAGAATCTAAAATTTGGCGACCTACTATTTTTTTTATATAACTCATAATTATTTAATAAAATCTTTACTATTAATTTTTGCTCATATTATCAACAAACTGATCAAAAAGATACCTTGAATCATGAGGACCAGCAGAAGCCTCTGGATGATACTGTACAGAAAAAACGGGCTTACCTATTAATTCAATACCTGCAATAGTATCATCATTTAAATGTTTATGTGTAACAGCAATTGAAGGATTATTTGAAACACTATCAACTGAAATAACAAATCCGTGATTTTGAGAAGTCACTTCACCTTTACCTGTTTTTAAATTTAAAATTGGATGATTAATACCTCTGTGACCATTAAACATCTTCTCAGTTTTTAAACCTTGACTTAAACCGAAAATTTGATGACCTAAACAAATACCAAAAACAGGTTTACCTGTATTAACAATTTCTTTAACTAATTCAATTGTATTAAGCATTGCCGAAGGATCACCAGGACCATTAGATAACATATAACCATCAGGATTAAAAGAAGCCATCTCTTCTAAAGTAGAATTCATTGGAAACACTTTAACATGGCAACCTCTATCTACTAAACATCTAATTATATTTTTCTTCACTCCTAAATCTAAAAGCGAAACTCTAAAAGTAGAATTCTCAGCCTTTTGTTCAAACGAAACCTTAGTAGAAACTTTAGATGATAATTCTAAACCAGCCATAGAAGGTACATCTGACAATTTAGATTTCAACACTTCAACATTTAACTCATCAGAAGAGATAATAGCATTCATAGCGCCTTTACTTCTAATATGACGAACCAAAGAACGTGTATCAACATCTGAAATACCAACAGTATTATTCTTAATAAGTAAATCTTCTAGAGAACCACTAGCAGATGGTCTTGAATAAATTTCAGAAAACTTTTTAGTAATTAAACCCGAAATGTTTATTTGATCAGATTCTACTTCATCATCATGAACACCATAATTCCCAATATGAGGAGATGTCATTATCAATAATTGACCATAATATGAAGGATCAGTAAAAACTTCTTGATAACCTGTCATTCCAGTATTAAAAGCAATTTCTCCACTTGTCGAACCTATTTTACCGATAGCACAGCCATTAAAAACAGTTCCATCTTCCAATACTATAACAGCTTTACTTCTTTCTTCCATGAATATTTTTTTTGCAAAGTTAGAATTTCAATTAAAAAAAAGGAAACAAATTTTCATAAAAAAAGGGTAATGTTACCATTACCCTTTATAAAATCAATATAAATACAAAATATTAATCTTCTTTAGATGTTTCCTCTGAAGAATCTTCGCTTGAAGTATCATCAGATTTTTCATCTTGAACATCATTTTCTGCAGTTTCCTCAGCTACAACTTCATCAGAAGCAACTTCATCAGTAGCTTTTTTACCACCTCTTCTAGAACGTCTAGTAGTAGCTTTTTTAGCATCATTAGTGTAAATTTCGTTATAATCAACTAACTCAATTAAACACATTTCAGCATTATCCCCTAATCTGTATCCAGTACGAATAATTCTAGTGTAGCCACCATTTCTAGTAGCAACCTTAGGAGCGATATCTCTGAATAATTCAGAAACTACTTCTTTGCTTTGCAATTCACTAAAAACATTTCTTCTAGAATGTGTAGAATCAGTTTTAGATTTTGTTATGATTGGCTCAACATAAACTCTTAAAGCTTTAGCTTTAGCAACAGTAGTGTTGATACGCTTATGCAATAAAAGTGAACAAGCCATATTAGATAGCATAGCTTTTCTGTGAGCTGTCTTTCTACCTAAATGATTATTTTTTTTACCGTGTCTCATCTCAATATTATTTATTTTCTCAAAAGAGAAAAATTACTAGTCTTTATCAAGTTTATACTTAGCAACGTTCATCCCAAAGTTTAAGCCTTTGTTGTCTACTAAGTCTTCCAATTCAGTAAGAGATTTCTTACCAAAATTACGGAATTTCAACAAGTCGTTTTTATTATAAGAAACTAAATCACCTAATGTTTCAACATCAGCAGCTTTTAAACAATTTAAAGCTCTAACTGATAAATCCATATCAACTAATTTCGTTTTTAATAACTGACGCATATGTAATGACGTCTCATCGAACTCTTCAGAATCAGCTTTCACTTCACTATCTAATGTAATACGCTCATCAGAGAATAACATGAAATGGTGAATTAAAATTTTAGCAGATTCTTTTAAAGCCTCTTTAGGATGAATTGAACCGTCAGTAACAATATCAAAAACTAATTTTTCATAATCTGTTTTTTGCTCCACACGGTAGTTTTCAACTGAATACTTAACGTTTTTAATTGGAGTAAATATAGAATCAACAAAAATAGTTCCGAATGGAGCATTTACTTGTTTGTTTTCTTCAGCTGGAATATAACCTCTACCTTTGATAATAGTTAATTCAAACTCTAATTTAACAGAAGGTTCCATATTACAAATTACTAAATCAGAATTTAAAACCTGAAAAGCAGATGTAAATTTACCTAAATCACCAGCTGTTAATTTATCTTGACCACTAATTGAAACAACAACTGTCTCAGAATCAGTACCCTCAATTTGTTGTTTAAAACGTACTTGTTTAAGATTTAAAATTATCTCAGTAATATCTTCAACAACACCCTTAATAGTAGTGAACTCATGATCTGCACCTTCAAAACGAATTGAAGATATAGCAAAACCTTCTAAAGAAGAAAGTAATATTCTACGAAGTGCATTACCTACAGTGATTCCATAACCAGGTTCAAGAGGGCGAAATTCAAACTGCCCCTCGTGTTCATCAGATTGAATCATTATTACCTTATCAGGCTTTTGGAAGTCTAAAATTGCCATGTTAATGCTTTATTTATTATTTAGAATACAATTCAACGATTAATTGTTCTTTGATGTTCTCAGGAATCATTTCACGTGATGGAACACTTAAAAATCTACCAGACATTTCAGAAGAACTCCAATCTAACCAATCGTATTTTTTATTATTAGATGATAAAGAATTCGAGATAACCTCTAAAGATTTAGATTTTTCACGAATACCAACTATATCACCAAGTTTAACATTGTAAGAAGGAATATTAACAACTTCACCATTAACTGTAATATGACGGTGAGAAACTAATTGACGAGCACCACTTCTAGTAGGAGAAACACCTAATCTGAAAACAGTATTATCTAAACGTGTTTCACACATTTGCAATAAATTCTCACCAGTAATACCTTTCATTCTAGAAGCTTTCTCAAACATATTTGAGAATTGCTTTTCTAAAATACCATAAGTATATTTAGCTTTTTGTTTTTCTTTTAACTGAATACCATATTCAGATAATTTACCACCACGTCTTTTATTTGGACCGTGCTGACCTGGACCGTAAGCTCTTCTATCAAGAGCTTTGTCTGGACCAAAAATTGGGTCTAAGAAACGACGTGCAATTTTGGATTTTGGACCTATGTACTTTGCCATTTTATTTAAATTAATAAGAGTGATTATGAATTAAGGCTTTCCTTCGATAATCTAATTCCTCTTATGGTTAAAATTATACTCTTCTTCTTTTTGGAGGTCGACATCCATTATGAGGTAATGGAGTAACGTCAACAATTTCAGTTACTTCAATACCATTGTTGTGTAAAGATCTAATTGCAGATTCTCTACCTCCACCTGGTCCTTTTACAAAAACCTTAACTTTACGTAATCCGAAGTCATGAGCTTCTTTAGCACAATCCTCAGCAGCAACTTGTGCAGCATAAGGAGTGTTCTTTTTAGAACCTCTAAAACCCATTTTTCCAGCTGAAGACCAAGAAATAACTTGACCTGCAGTGTTAGTCAAAGAAATAATGATGTTATTGAAGGTAGCACTGATATGCGCTTCGCCAACTGCATCTACTTTGACAATCTTCTTCTTTTTTTGATTAGACTTTGCCATCTTTTACTTTAATTATTTAGTAGCTTTTTTCTTGTTCGCAACAGTTTTTCTCTTACCTTTTCTTGTACGAGAATTGTTTTTAGTATGTTGACCTCTTAAAGGTAAACCACTTCTGTGACGAATCCCACGGTAACATCCAATATCCATTAAACGTTTAATGTGAAGTTGTACTTCTGAACGAAGTGAACCTTCAACTTTAATTTCGTTTATAGAAATACGGATAGCTCCTAATTGATCATCATCCCAATCTTGAACTTTGATATTCTCATCAATACTATTAGACTTCAAAATCTTCTCTGAAGTACTACGACCAATACCATAGATGTAAGTTAAACCTATTACACCTCTTTTGTTTTTTGGTAAATCTATACCTGCAATACGCGCCATAATCTTAAATTTTACCCTTGTCTTTGTTTAAGTTTAGGATTCTTTTTATTAATCACATAAACTACTCCTTTTCTCTTAACGATCTTACAATCTGCAGAACGTTTTTTAACTGATGCTCTTACTTTCATCTTCTATCTAATATAATATTATTTATACCTAAATGAGATTCTACCTTTTGTTAAATCATAAGGTGACATCTCAACTTTAACTCTATCCCCAGGTAATATTTTAATGTAAAACATTCTCATTTTACCTGATATATGAGCTGTAATAACATGTCCATTTTCTAACTCAACTCTAAACATTGCGTTTGATAATGCTTCGGTTATTACACCGTCTTGTTCTATTGATGCTTGTTTAGCCATTCTAAAATGCTGATAATTCGTTTTCTGATCTTCTACCTCTAACTCTTGTCCCTTCCATTAAACCATCCATATGACGATTTAATAAATAAGATTCAACCTGTTGTAAAGTATCCAATACAACACCAACCATAATTAATACCGATGTTCCTCCAAAAAACATTGCAAAGGCATCGTTAACTCCTGCAATATGTGCTACAGCAGGCAAAACAGCTACAATTGCTAATGATAAAGAACCAGGAAAAGTAATTCTTGATACTAAAGTATCAATATACTCAGCTGTTTCTTCACCTGGACGAACACCAGGGATAAAACCACCACTTCTTTTTAAATCATCAGCAATCTTTCTAGGATTGATCATGATTGCAGTGTAAAAGTAGGTGAATACAATAATTAAAATCGCTAATAATAAATTATAACCAATTCCATAAGGATTTCCAATCGCCGTTTGTAAAAAACTTGGCTCTGAACCATTTCCAGAGAAAATCATTATAGGAATAGTCATAATCGCTTGAGCGAAAATTATTGGCATTACACCACTTGCATTTACTTTAATAGGTAAATAACTTCTTGCCGCTTGAGCATCAACAGCTCTTGCACCAACTACTCTTTTAGCTGTGTTTAAAGGAATTCTACGAACCCCCTGAACAATTAATATAGTACCTAAAACAACAAGCATAAATGCAACTATTTCAAGAACAATCTTAATCATATTACCAGAACTAATACCAATCTCAGCTAAAAATGCCTCAGGTAAACGAGCTAATATACCAACAGTAATTAATAATGAAATACCATTACCTATACCTTTATCAGTAATACGCTCACCTAACCAAACTGCAAACATAGACCCCGCAATAAGAACAATTATAGTTTGCGTCCACCAAAATGTAGAAGCATCTACAGGCATAGCACCTTTTTGGGCTACATATAAAGATAAGTAACTTGGCGCTTGTAAAGCACAAATAACAATTGTAAGTATGCGAGTGTAATTGTTAATCCTTTTACGACCAGACTCACCTTCATTTTGCATTTTTTGCACAGCAGGAACTGCCATACCTAAAAGTTGCATAATGATCGAAGCACTAATGTAAGGCATAATACCAAGAGCCATAATAGAAGCATTCGAGAAACCACCACCAGAAAACAAAGATAATAATGTTTCTAAAGTGTTTTCATTTCCTGCTGCCTGAGCTTTTTCCAAAGCTGAATAATCAACTCCAGGTAAAATAACAAACGAACCAACTCGGTAAATAAGAATTAGAGAAAGAGTCAAAACTATCCTCTTTCTCAATTCTTCAACTTTCCAAATGTTCTTAATATTCTGTATAAACTTTTTCATTCTTTAAAAATGTGGACAAAGTTAATTAGATTTCTGAACAATTACCACCTTTTTGTTCAATAACTGTTTTAGCAGATGTTGAAAACTTATGAGCAGTAATATTAACCTTAGAAGTTAATTCACCTCTACCTAATATTTTTACGAGTTCATTTCTAGAAACTAAACCATTATCTCTTAAAACTTCAGGAGTAATATCAGTAATATTCTTACGTTCAACTAATGACTGAATAATGTCAAGATTAATAGCTTTATACTCTACACGGTTAATATTTTTAAAACCGAACTTAGGAACCCTTCTTTGTAATGGCATTTGCCCACCTTCGAATCCTATTTTAGTTTTATAACCAGATCTAGATTTTGCTCCTTTATGACCTCTTGTAGATGTACCGCCACGACCTGATCCTTGACCACGTGCGATTCTCTTACGATTTTTCGTAGAGCCATCTGCTGGAGTTAAATTTTGTAAATTCATTGTAAATTTGTTTTATAAGTTTTACTCAACAATCGTTAATAGATGTTGTACTTTCTTTACCATACCTAGGATTTGAGGAGTTGCTTCCTTTTCTACTACTTGATTCAACTTTTTAAATCCTAATGCAACTAGAGTCGCTTTTTGATCAGCCGGACGATTAATAGAGCTTCTAGTATATTTTATTTTAATTGTTGCCATAATAAATAATTTTAACCGTTAAAGACTTGATTAATCGAAATACCTCTTTGTTTAGCAACAGAAACAGCATCTCTCATTTGAGATAAAGCATCCATTGTTGCTTTTACAACATTGTGAGGATTAGAAGATCCTTGCGACTTAGCTAGTACGTTATGTATACCTACACTTTCAAGAACAGAACGCATTGCACCACCTGCAATAACACCTGTACCCTCAGAAGCAGGTTTTAATAAAACTTCAGCACCACCGAATTTACCTTTTTGTGTATGAGGAACTGTACCTTTATGAATAGGAACTTTAATTAAGTTCTTTTTTGCATCTTCAATTCCTTTTGTGATAGCCTCTGTAATCTCTTTAGCTTTCCCTAAACCATGACCAACTATCCCGTTTTCATCACCTACTACTATAATAGCTGAGAAAGTAAAGTTACGTCCACCTTTTGTTACCTTAGTAACACGGTTAACAGAAACTAACTTGTCTTTAAGCTCTATATCTGAAGGTTTTACCCTGTTTAATACTTGTGCCATGTTTTAAAATTTAAGGCCAGCTTCACGTGCTGAATTTGCTAATGATTTTACTCTACCGTGGTATAAGTACCCGTTACGATCAAACACAACGCTTTCTATACCTGATTTTTTTGCTTTTTCAGCAATCTCTTTACCTACAATACCAGCTTGATCAATTTTATTAACTTTATCAGTTGCTGTGTTCTTGTAAGAAGATGCTGAAACCAACGTTTTTCCAGTTAAATCATCAATTAACTGAGCATAAATTTGCTTGTTACTTCTGAATACTGTTAAACGAGGCGTATTAGAAGAACCAGTAATTCTTTTTCTGATTCTTCTCTTAATCTTTGCTCTACGATTTATCTTACTAAATGCCATGATATTAACTAATTATTTTTTACCTGCAGCTTTACCAGCCTTTCTTCTTATTTCTTCACCTAAGTAACGAACACCTTTTCCTTTGTAAGGTTCAGGCTTGCGAAGGGAACGAATTTTGGCTGCTACTTGACCTAAAAGTTGCTTATCAATCGACTCAAGAGTAACGATTGGAGCTTTTCCTTTTTGAGTATCTGCAGATACCTTAATTTCTTTAGGAATTTCAAAAACAATTGGGTGAGAATATCCTAAAGATAATTCTAATACTTGGCCCGTTGCAGTAGCACGGTAACCAACACCTATGATTTCTAATTCCTTTTTGTACCCTTCCGATACTCCTAGAATCATATTGTTCACAAGTGAACGATATAAACCATGCTTAGCACGGTGTTCTGGACTATCTGATTCGCGGATCAAAGTTACTTGGCTTTCTTCAATGTTAACCTTAACACATGAATCAACTGCTTGAGTTAATTCACCTTTAGAACCTTTAACGGTAACAATGTTACCTTCTAACTTGACGTTTACTCCACTCGGGATGTTAACTGGGGATTTTCCTATCCTTGACATTTTACACTAATTAGAGTTTAATAAACATAACAGAGAACTTCGCCCCCTATATTATGTGATTTTGCTTCTTTGTTTGTGATGATACCTTTTGACGTAGAAACAATCGCAATACCTAAACCATTTAAAACACGTGGCAAACTATCTGCACCACTATATTTTCTTAAACCTGGTCTAGACGCTCTCTCCAATTTTGTAATTGCAGGAACTTTTGTTGATTGATTGTACTTTAAGGCAATCTTTATCACTCCTTGTTTGTTATCCTCTTCGAATTTATAATTAGTGATATAACCTTGATCATATAAAATCTTAGTCATAGCCTTTTTAATATTCGAAGATGGAATTTCTACCATTTTTAAACGAGCTGAACTTGCGTTACGAACTCGAGTTAAAAAATCTGCGATAGGATCTGTATTCATAATTTTCCTATTATTCTATAATTACCAACTTGCTTTTTTAACACCTGGTATTTTACCAGATAATGCCATTTCTCTGAATGTAACCCTTGAAATACCAAATTGTCTCATATAACCTCTTGGTCTTCCTGTTAAGCCACATCTATTGTGTAAACGAACTTTGGATCCGTTTACAGGCATTTTTTGTAATGCCATCATAGCATCCCATTTTGCTGCTTGTATTTCTTCAGAAGTACTAGTCGACTTTAAAATAGTAGTCAATTCTGCACGTTTCTTAGCATAAGTAGCAACACATCTTTCTCTTTTGCGCTCACGCGCTTTCATTGATTCTTTAGCCATATCTTCTTATTTTTTCGTAAATGGAAAACCAAAAGCATCTAATAATGCTTTACCTTCTTCATCACTATCAGCAGAAGTAACGAAAGTAACATCCATTCCTAAAATTTTATTTACCTTATCAATATCAATCTCTGGGAAGATGATGTGCTCTTTAACCCCTAGGTTGAAATTACCTCTACCATCAAATCCTTTTGGACTAATACCTTTAAAATCTCTAGTTCTAGGTAAAGCTATAGAAATAAAACGATCCAAGAATTCATACATTTTATTACCTCTTAAGGTAACTTTTGTACCAATTGGCATTCCTTTTCTTAACTTAAAATTAGAAACGTCTTTCTTAGATAAAGTTTGAATAGCTTTTTGTCCAGCAATTTTAGATAATTCTAAAACTGCATTATCAATAAGTTTTTTATCAGCTACCGCATCACCCATACCTTGGCTCAATACGATTTTCTGAAGTTTCGGTACTCTCATTACAGTTTTATAACCGAACTTCTCAGTTAACTCAGAAATTATATCCTGAGCATACTTTTCTTTAAGTCTTGGTGTATAACTCATTACTTGATCTCCTCCCCTGATTTTTTAGAATAACGAACTAATTTACCTTTATCGTTCATTTTACGTCCTACTCTAGAAGCAACACCATTATGAACTACCATAAGGTTAGAAATATGTATAGCAGCTTCGCGCTCTACAATTCCACCTTGAGGATCTTTTGCGCTTGGTTTAGTATGACGTTTAATCATATTAACACCTTCTACTACTGCACGCAACTTTTTCTTGTCAATTGAAACTATTTTTCCTTCTTGACCAAGTGATTCTCCGCTTAAAACTTTAACGGAATCACCAACTTTAATATGTAATTTCATTTGCATATCTTACATTAATTTAAAGTACTTCGGGAGCCAAAGATACAATTTTCATATAATTGTTTTCTCTTAACTCACGAGCTACAGGTCCAAAAATACGTGTACCTCTCATCTCTCCAGCAGGATTCAAGATAACGCATGCGTTATCATCAAATCTGATGTATGATCCGTCAGCACGACGAATTTCTTTTCTTGTTCTTACTATTACCGCCTTGGCTACCTGTCCTTTTTTAACGGCACCAGAGGGCGTTGCACTTTTGATAGCTACGACAATCTTGTCTCCAATTGAAGCATAACGACGTTTTGTACCTCCTAAAACACGGATGCACAAAACTTCTTTTGCTCCAGAATTGTCTGCTACTGCTAGTCTTGATTCTTGTTGTATCATTACAAAAAATTATTTTGCTCGTTCTAAAACTTCTACTAGTCTCCAGTTCTTTGTCTTAGACAAAGGCCTAGTCTCCATAATTAAGACCGTATCACCTTCACGGCAATCGTTCTTTTCGTCATGGGCTACAAATTTAGTAGTTTTTTTGACAAACTTACCATACTTTGGATGTTTTACTTTTCTTAAAACAGAAACAACGATAGATTTATCCATCTTATCGCTGGCTACAACACCAATTCGTTCTTTTCTTAAATTACGCTTTTCCATATAAGCTAATTATGTTTTTTAAACAAGCAACTAAGCTTGTAATTCACGTTTAGTTAACTCAGTACTCAGTCTTGCAACTGTTTTTCTAATGTTTTGAATCTGAATTGGATTATCCAATGGAGAAACACTATGTGTCAATTTTAATTTTGACACTTGTTCTCTAAAGTAATCTAACCTTCCTCTCAAATCATCTACTGAAAGCTTTGTGATTTCTTGCTGCTTCATATTAATTACTGTTTTTCAGGTATAACATAATCGTTGCGGACAACGAATTTACATTTCACCGGCATTTTTTGAGCTGCCAAACGAAGAGCTTCTTTTGCTGTTTCGTAAGATACACCATCCGCCTCAAAAATGATACGACCTGGTTTTACAACTGCTACCCAGTGACTTGGAGCACCTTTACCTTTACCCATACGAACCTCTGCAGGCTTAGACGTAACTGGTTTGTCAGGAAAGATTCTAATCCATACTTTTCCTTCACGCTTCATGTATCTAGTAACGGCGATACGAGAAGCTTCAATTTGACGTGAAGTTATCCAAGCTGGCTCCAAAGTTTTAAGTCCAAAAGAACCGAAAGCTACAGTACTACCTCTTTGAGCCATACCTCTGTTTCTTCCTTTCTGAACTCTTCTAAATTTACTTCTTTTTGGCTGTAACATCTTAAAAATTTTACTGTCCTAAATTATTTTTTCTTTCTTTTTCCAGCTGGCTTTCTAGATCCACCACCTGCATTTGGTTTACCAGCAGCCGCTGCCATTCCAATATTAGGAGAAAGATCTCTTTTACCATAAACTTCGCCTTTACATATCCACACTTTGATACCTAAACGACCATAAGTTGTATGAGCCTCAGCTAGTGCATAATCAATGTCAGCTCTGAACGTATGTAACGGAGTACGTCCATCTTTGTACATTTCTGAACGCGCCATCTCAGCACCATTAACACGACCAGATATTTTTACTTTAATCCCTTCAGCTCCCATTCTCATAGTGCTTGCAATGGACATTTTAATAGCTCTTCTAAAAGAAATACGTGCTTCGATTTGACGAGCAATACCATCAGCAACTAAACGAGCATCCAATTCAGGACGTTTAACCTCGAAAATGTTAATTTGTATATCTTTTTTAGTAATCTTTTTTAACTCTTCTTTTAACTTGTCAACTTCTTGACCACCCTTACCGATGATTACACCAGGTCTAGCAGTGTTAATAGTTACTGTAACAAGTTTAAGAGTTCTTTCGATGATAATCTTAGAAATATTAGCTCTCGATAAACGAGCATTCAAATATTTTCTGATTTTATCATCTTCTACAAGTTTATCCTTATAGTCTCTTCCACCGTACCAATTTGATTCCCATCCGTGGATGAAACCTAGTCTATTACCTATCGGATTTGATTTTTGTCCCATCTTATGCTAACTTAACTGCACCATCCACTACAATGGTTACGTGATTTGATCTTTTTCTAACTCTATGAGCTCTACCTTGTGGAGCTGGTTGAATACGCTTTAACATTGCACCGCCACCAACTTCAATTGTCTTAACAACTAAAGTTTCCTCTTCAATACTCTTACCTTCATTTTTTTGTTCCCAGTTTGAAATTGCAGAACGCAATAACTTACCTAAACTAACTGAAGCATTTTTAGAGTTATGTTGCAAAATGTTTAAAGCTTTATTTACTTCAACGCCTCTAACAAGATCAGCTACTAATCTCATTTTTCGTGGAGCAATTGGTGAGTCATTTAAACTAGCGATAGCCATAGTTGACTTCGTCTCTTTTAATTTCTCCGCTCTTAATTTTTTTCTAGCACCCATTATATTTGCTATTTAAATTCTATCTTTTCTTATCTTTCTTATTCGCACCGTGACCACGGAAGTTACGAGTTGGAGAAAATTCTCCTAACTTATGACCAACCATATTCTCTGTAGCAAAAACTGGAATAAACTTATTCCCGTTATGAACTGCAAATGTTAACCCAACAAAGTCAGGTGTAATTGTAGATGCACGTGACCATGTTTTGATCACAGACTTGCTTTCTGATGCTTTTGCATTATCCACACGCAACATTAATTTATAATGTACAAACGGTGGTTTTTTCAACGAACGACTCATATCCTACTTATTTTTTTCTTCTTTCGATGATAAACTTATCTGAATATTTCTTTTTGTCACGAGTACGGAATCCTTTAGCAGGAATACTATTACGTGATCTTGGGTGACCTCCAGAACTTTTTCCTTCACCACCTCCCATTGGGTGATCTACTGGATTCATAACAACACCTCTAACTCTTGGACGACGTCCTAACCATCTAGATCTACCAGCTTTACCAGAGATAACTAAATTGTGTTCAGAATTAGAAACAGAACCGATAGTAGCTTTACAAGTTGTTAAAATCAATCTAGTCTCACCAGAAGGCATTTTAACAATTGCATACTTACCATCACGAGCATTCAACTGAGCGTAAGTTCCAGCACCACGTGCTACAGCTCCACCTTTACCAGGTTTCAACTCAATGTTGTGAATTACAGTACCCAATGGAATATCACTCAAAAACATAGTGTTTCCTACATTAGGAGTCGCTGTTTTTCCAGATAAAACATTATCACCTACTTTAAGACCATCTGGTGCAACGATGTAACGTTTTTCACCATCTGCATAAAAAAGCAATGCAATACGTGCAGTACGATTCGGATCATACTCGATAGAATTAACCGTAGCAGGAACATCTTCCTTATCACGTTTAAAATCAATAATACGGTATTTTTGCTTATGACCACCTCCAATATAACGCATGGTCATTCTACCGTCATTATTACGACCACCATTCTTACTTTGACCAACTACTAGACTCTTTTCAGGAGTACTTGTAGTGATTTCTTTGTAATCACTGTTGATCTTGTGTCTTTGCCCTGGAGTTGTAGGCTTGAATTTCTTAAGACTCATTTCTTGAACTACTTAAAAATTAGTAAACAAATCAATCGTTTCTCCATCTGCAACAGTAACAATTGCCTTTTTCCAAGGATTATTAGGTTGCTCAACGATACCTCTATTCGTGTATTTCACTGAGGATTTTCCGCCGCCATATGTCATTGTACGTACATCTTTAATGTGTACAGAATACAGTTTCTCGACAGCGTTTTTTATTTCTATTTTATTAGCTTTTTTATCTACAACAAATGTAAAACGATTAAGTTTTTCACTAGCAGCAGTAGCTTTTTCAGAAATAATTGGTTTTTTGATAATAATTTTCATCATTAATTAATTTAAGATCTTTTCAATAACTTCAATTGAACTTTCCGCTATAACAATTTTTCTAGCATTCAATACATCATAAGTATTAAATGAATCTGCTGTTACAACTTTAATTCTATTTAAGTTACGAGATGACCAATAAACATTATCGTTTTGAGACCCTAAGATCAATAAAACTTTTTCGTTTTCTAGTTTTAAACCAGCTAATAACGCTTTGAAATCCTGAGTCTTTGGAGCATCCATAACTAAATCTTCTAAGACCATAATGTCTTCAGATTTTAATTTGTATGCAAAAGCAGATTTTCTAGCTAAACGTTTTAATTTAACGTTTAATTTGAAATGATAATTTCTAGGACGTGGCCCAAAAATTCTACCTCCACCAACTCTTGTTCCAGATTTAATATTACCAACTCTGGCACCACCAGTACCTTTTTGTTTTTTGATTTTTCTACTAGATCCAGCGATTTCAGCTCTCTCTTTAGCTTTGTGAGTACCTTGACGACGATTAGCCAAGTGTTGTTTCACATCTAAATAGATTGCATGATCATTTGGCTCTATTCCAAAAATCGTATCAGAAAGCGTAACTTTTTTAGAAGTCGCTTTACCTTGTGAGTTAAATACTGTTACTTCCATTAATTCTCAATTATTACGGTTGAACCTTTAGAACCAGGAATCGATCCCTTAATTACTATCAAATTCTTATCAGCTAATACTTTAAGAATTTCAAGATTTTCAATCATTACACGAGCGTTACCCATTTGACCCGCCATTCTCATTCCTTTGAATACACGAGCAGGATAAGATGCTGCACCGATAGAACCTGGGGCTCTTAATCTGTTGTGCTGACCGTGAGTTGCTTGTCCAACACCACCAAAACCGTGACGCTTAACAACCCCTTGAAAACCTTTTCCTTTAGAAGTTCCTACTACAGAAACAAAGCTACCTTCCTCGAAGATACTAACATTTATTTCATCACCAAGATTCAAGTCATCAAACCCGCTAAACTCAACTAATTTCGCTTTAGGCGAAGTAGTTGCTTTTTTGAAGTGACCTTTCAATGCATTTGGAGTGTTTTTTTCTTTACGTTCTCCAAATCCTAATTGAACGGCATCATAACCATCTCGTTCTTGTGTTTTAACCTGAGTTACAACGCAAGGACCAGCCTCTATCACTGTGCATGGTGTAGCCTTACCCTCGGCACTGTAGATACTAGTCATTCCAACTTTTCTACCAATAATTCCCGGCATACTTTATTTATTTATTTAAACTTTAATTTCTACGTCAACCCCACTAGGCAACTCTAATCTCATTAGTGCATCTACAGTCTTAGATGAAGAGCTATAGATATCTAATAAACGCTTATAAGAGCTTAATTCAAATTGCTCTCTAGCTTTTTTCATTACGTGAGGTGATCTTAATACAGTGTAAATTCTCTTGTGAGTTGGTAATGGAATTGGTCCACTAACTACAGCACCAGTAGCTTTTACAGTTTTTACGATTTTTTCAGCAGATTTATCTACCAAGTTGTGATCGTAAGATTTTAATTTAATTCTTATTCTTTGGCTCATTATAAATTCTATTAAGCGTTGACTTTTCCTTGAATTTTAGCAATAACTGTATCAGCAACATTTCTTGGAGCTTCACTATAGTGAGAGAATTCCATACTAGAAGTTGCTCTACCAGAAGTAATTGTTCTCAATTGAGTTACATATCCAAACATTTCTGATAATGGAACATCAGCTTTAACAACTTTTGAACCAGCTCTATCATCCATACCTTTCATTACTCCTCTACGACGATTTAAATCCCCTACTACGTCACCCATATTAATTTCTGGTGTAACAACTTCAAGTTTCATAATCGGCTCAAGTAAAACTGGACCACATTTTTTCATTGCTTCACGGTATGCCATTCTAGCACAAATCTCAAAAGATAAAGCATCTGAATCGACATCATGGTAAGAACCGTCAAGTAATTCTATTTTCATAGCATCAACTGGATAACCAGCTAAAACACCATTTTTCATAGAATCTTTAAATCCTTTTTCAATCGAAGGAATAAATTCACGAGGAATATTACCACCTTTTACTTTATTAATGAATTCTAAACCATGTTTCTCTAAATCATCTTGTGGAGAAATAGTAAATGCAATATCAGCAAATTTACCACGTCCACCCGATTGCTTTTTATAAGCTTCACGGTGATCTATACTTGCAGTGATAGCTTCTCTGTAAGAAACTTGAGGAGCACCTTGGTTTACTTCAACTTTGAATTCTCTTCTTAAACGATCAACAATGATTTCAAGGTGAAGCTCACCCATACCACTGATAATTGTTTGACCAGACTCTTCATCCGTATTAACTCTAAATGTAGGATCTTCTTCAGATAATTTATTTAATCCAATAGATAATCTATCAGTATCTGCTTGCGTTTTTGGCTCAATAGCTAATCCAATAACTGGATCAGGAAAATTCATAGATTCCAAAACAATAGGGAACTTTTCATCGCATAAAGTATCTCCAGTACGGATATCTTTAAATCCAACAACAGCACCAATATCACCAGCACCTAATTCATTAATTTGGTTTTGCTTATTCGCATGCATTTGGAAAATACGAGAGATACGCTCTTTGTTCTCTGATCTTGTGTTATAAACATAAGAACCAGCCTGTAAATTTCCTGAATATGCACGTATGAAACATAAACGACCAACAAAAGGATCTGTTGCAATTTTAAACGCTAACGCTGCAAACGGCTCATTGTAATCTGGTTGACGAATAGTTTCTTCTCCAGTTTTAGGATTAACACCTATAATACCTTCAACATCCATAGGTGATGGAAGAATCTCCATAACCATGTCTAACATTGCTTGAACACCTTTGTTTTTAAATGCAGACCCACACATCATTGGAACAACTTTTCCAGCGATAGTCGCAGCTCTTAATGCATTAAGAATTTCTCTTTCTGTTAAAGAATTTGAATCCTCAAAGTATTTATCCATTAATGTTTCGTCAAATTCAGCAACTGCTTCTAATAACTCTTCACGTAATTGACGTGCTTCATCAATAATATCAGCTGGAATTTCAACTTCTTTAAAAGTCATTCCCATATCATGCTCATTCCACACGATACCTTTGAAATTAATTAAATCAACCACACCTTGAAAATCATCTTCAGCTCCAATGTTTAATTGAAGAGGTAAAGCGTGACTTCCTAACATTTCTTTAACTTGCTTACAAACAGCTAAAAAATCAGCTCCTGAACGGTCCATTTTATTAACGAAACCAATTCTTGGAACATTATAATTGTTAGCTAAACGCCAGTTAGTTTCTGATTGAGGCTCAACACCATCAACAGCAGAAAACAAAAATACTAAACCATCTAATACACGTAAAGAACGGTTAACTTCAACAGTGAAATCAACGTGTCCTGGAGTATCAATGATATTCATGTGATATTCTTGACTACGGTATTGCCACTTCAATGTAGTAGCAGCAGAAGTAATTGTAATACCTCTTTCTTGTTCTTGCTCCATCCAATCCATAGTAGCACCACCGTCATGAACTTCTCCAATTTTATGGTTTACTCCACCATAATAAAGAATACGCTCAGTTGTAGTAGTCTTACCAGCATCAATATGAGCTGCAATACCAATATTTCTTGTAAACTTAAGATCTCTAGCCATTACTATTAAAATCTAAAATGTGAGAATGCTTTGTTTGCCTCAGCCATTCTTAATGTATCTTCTTTTTTCTTGTAAGCAGCACCCTCTTCTTTCGAAGCAGCGATAAATTCTGCAGCTAACTTAGAAGCCATTGTTTTCTCGTTTCTTTTACGAGAATAACCAATCATCCACTTCATTGCTAAAGATTGCTTTCTTTCTTCACGAACTGGAGTTGGAATTTGGAAAGTTGCCCCACCTACTCTTCTACTTCTAACTTCAACACTTGGAGTTACATTCTCTAGTCCTTTTTTGAACACTTCTAACCCAGGAGTATCTTCGATTTTTGATTCAACGATATCAATCGCTTCATAAAAAATCTTAAATGCTAATGTTTTTTTACCATCGTACATTAAGTTATTCACAAACTTAGTTACCAGAATCTCGTTAAAACGTGGATCTGGTAGGATGGTAATCTTTTTGGCTTTTCTTCTTCTCATCTTGTAAAACCTTTAATTATTTTTGTTTAGGTCTCTTAGTTCCATACTTCGAGCGACGCTGAGTTCTTCCTTCAACTCCAGCTGTATCTTCTGCACCTCGTACAATGTGGTATCTTACCCCAGGAAGATCTTTAACTCTCCCTCCACGTACAAGCACCAAAGAGTGCTCTTGTAAATTATGACCTTCACCACCGATATATGCGTTCACCTCTTTTCCATTGGTGAGACGTACCCTAGCTACTTTTCTCATAGCTGAGTTCGGTTTCTTAGGAGTAGTGGTGTAAACTCTTACACATACCCCTTTACGCTGTGGGCAAGAATCAAGTGCAGCTGACTTGCTCTTTTTAACCACTGCTGTTCTGCCTTTGCGTACTAATTGTTGAATAGTTGGCATACTAACCTTTTAACTTTTATTAATAATAAATTCACTCCGAAATACTTTTCGGAAAGACAAAGATAGGACAAAATTCTAAGAAACCTAGCAATAATAAAGAAAAAAGCAGTTTTAAACAATTTAACGTGAGTATCTTTCTTAATTAAAAGAAGAATTTTTGAGCAATGCTTAAAACGATAGTTCGGAAGATTTTCAATTAAGAAAGGCAAGGAAATTTGTTAAGCGAATATAATAATTTGAGTCAAAAAGGCAAACAAGTTGGATTCTAACTTAATAAATAATTGAAAAGATTACGACAAGAATTTTATTTAATTTAGATGAATTTCCGACCAGACACTAAATAGAACGCTTTAACAATGGATTTGGTCTGTACCTGTCTTCTCCATATTCTAAAAACAATCTATTAAGGACATCAAAAACATTAGAAAGCCCTATTTCGTCAGCCCATTGAAATAAACCTTTTGGATAATTTACACCTTTAGTCATTGCGGTTTCAATATCCTCACGTGTTGCTACATTCATAAACAAAGCATCAAATGCTTCATTGATTAACATCGCTAAAATTCTTTGAACTATTTCACCTCCAAGTTTTAAATCTTTTATAGGCTCAGGCAAATCTTTATTATAATCATAGTAACCTCTACCCGATTTCCTACCTAAAAAACCTGCTTCTGTATGCCTCTTCTGAGTAAAAGATGGTTTAAATCGTGGATCGTAATAAAAAGCACTAAATACAGATTCGGTAACTGCATAATTGACATCATTACCAATATAATCCATCAGCGTAAATGGCCCCATTTTAAAACCACCGATTTCAGTCATTGCCCAATCAATAGTAGCGAAATCAGCTATACCTTCTTCATAAATTCTTAAAGCTTCTCCGTAAAAAGGTCGCGCCACTCTATTAACAATGAAACCTGGCGTATCTTTAGTTATAACAGCTAATTTCCCCCAGTCTTTAATTAAATTGAACGCCAAATCCAAAACCTCTGAACTGGTCTGAATAGAAGGAATCACCTCAACTAATGGCATTAGCGGAGCTGGATTGAAAAAATGAATACCAATGATTCTACTTGAAAAATCCAAAACAGACCCAATTGAAGCGATTGATAATGAAGATGTATTTGATGCTAAAATACAATCTTCAGACACTATTGACTCTAATTGTTTGAACACTTTATTCTTAACGCTAATATCTTCTACTATAGCCTCTATAACAAGCTTTGCTTGTTTCAAGTCTTTAAAATCAGATGAATAATTAATTCTCCCTAAAATATCACTACAAGAAGTTTGAGAACACACTCCTTTCTCAACTAATCTATTTAAAACCTTAATATGGCTAGCTTTTGCAATGTTAAGCACATTAGGATTCAAATCAACTAGAACTACTTTATGTCCGTTTTGAGCTGCTACTTGAGCGATGCCAGAACCCATAGTTCCCGCACCTACAACTCCAACAATTATCTTACTCATCTGTTTTAATTAAATTTATTTACCATGAAAAACTGGTGGTCGTTTCTCTAAAAAAGAGGTTACACCTTCTTTAAAATCAGAAGTTTCACCAGCTAAAACCTGAAGATCTAACTCAACACTCAACTGTGCTTCTAAGTCGTTTTCTAAACTTAAGTTTAAAGCTTTTTTAGTCAATGCTAATCCTTTAGTAGGCATATTGGAAAGCTTTATCGCTAATTTTTCCACCTCGAAATCAAACTGATCATCTTCAAACACTTTATAAATCATTCCGATTTTTTCAGCATCTTCTGCAAGAACTTTATCTCCCAACATCATCAAAGCAGAAGCTTTTTGAAAACCTATTAAACGGGGAAGAAAAAAAGTTCCTGCCGAGTCTGGAATCAAACCAATTTTAGAAAAAGCCTGAATAAAAGACGCACTCTTTTTAGCCACGACAATATCACAAGCTAATGCAATATTTGCACCAGCACCTGCAGCAACACCATTTACAGCCGCAACAACAGGCTTGTTAAGATTTCTGATTTTTCGAATAATAGGATTGTAGTGCTCTTTTATAATAACTTCCAAAGAAAGTCCATTATCACTTGTTGCCTCTTCTAAATCTTGACCAGCACAAAAAGCTTTTCCTTCTGCTATGAGCACGACTGCACGTATAGACGCATCTTGCTCACATTCATCTAATCTTTGAATTAGCATTAGAGACATCTCTCTGTTAAAAGAATTAAAAACAGAAGGTCTATTTAACTTTAAATAACAAACACTTTCATTTTTATACACCATCACTAGTTCATCCATAAAAAAAGGTTAAAAAAAAATCCCGAATAAACGGGATTTAAAATATTAATATTAAGTTTTATTTATTTCTTTTTTCCTCCTACATCATCACGACCGTTAGGATCAATAATAGCATTACCATCATCTTCAAAATCATCTTGAAAAGACCCAAAAGCATTTGTGTAAGTGGGCTTAACTCTTAAAGATTTCTCAACACCAGGGTTCGATACAGAATCTGTAACACTATTAGGAGTAATTACTTCTTTTTGGCATGAAAACACCAATGATGTAAAAACAACTAAACTAGATATGTATACAAAATTTCTCATCTTTCAATTTAATATAAACAAATATACAAAAAAAAATTAATCTTCCAAGTTTTCAAATGGAATTTTTAAAATAACTCTTGTTCCTTGGATATCACTATCAATTCCTCCAACTTGAAAAGGGCCTATAATTTCAAATCCTTTGTTAGATATTTTTTTAATTAAATCTATTCTTTTAGCTGTTATTTCCATACCTTGTGATTTGTGGTCTCCTTGACTACTATCTTTCATCTTCAAGCTATTTTTGATACCAATTCCATTGTCATCAATCTGAATCAATAAAACACTGTTTTCAATTTTCATCTCAACAGTAATCAAACCCTTCACTTCTTCATTAGGCAACACGCCATGAATGATAGCATTTTCAATGAAAGGCTGTAAAAGCATAGCTGGAATAATAATAGATTCCTTATCAACACCTTCACATATAATTTTATAGTCAAACTTATCTTTAAACCTCATTGCCTCAAGAGAAAGGTAAAGTTCTAATCCTTCTAATTCTTGATCTAAGGAAACCATATTACCATCCTCATTTGTAGAGTCAAGATTTTTCCTGATTAATTTAGCAAAATTAGTTAGGTACCTATTTGCAGAAAGGCGATCTTGGGAATTTATAAAATATTGAATAGAATTTAAAGCGTTAAAAATAAAATGTCTGTTCATACTCGCATTTAACGATTTTTGTTCAAGAGACATAAGTTTAGACTTATAAGACAACATCTTATTGTTTGAATGCTCTAATTCTCTTTTTACTTTTATCTTAAAAATGAGGTAAATAAAAGAGAAAAGGATCAAAAGAACGAGTGAAACAAACCAAAAAGTTTTATAAAAAGGTGGATTAATAACAAAGGGGACAATAATTTCATTTGAAAAAATACCGTTTTCATCAATAGCCCTCATGTGTAAGGTATAATTATTATCTGACAATCCGGTAAAAGAGATAACAGGGTTTTTTGTAGGTGGCGACCAATTCTCATCAAAACCTTCTAACAAAAATTGATAATTCAAATTTGAATGATTTGAGAGCGAAACTCCATCAATCTCAAAAGCTAAATTATTTTTATTAAATGGTAAAACAATTTTAGAAAGCGTACCATTTTTATACTTCGAAAACTTGTGAAATTCCTCCTTTGAATAATTTAATAAGGATTCTTTTAAATTTAAGATAGGGGGTGAATTTGTTTTTATTGAATTCTTATAATCAAACCTAACAAGCGCAGAACTAGTCCCAAACCATAAAAACCCTTTAGAATCGAAAAAACTAGAGTTCAAATTAGTCTCAACATCAACCAAACCTTCTCCCTCTCCAAAATAACTGTAAAAAACACTATTCTCAGTAAGTTTTTCAATGACAAATAAACCATTATTAGTACCGATAAATAATTCTTTACCGTGAGATTCGAGGAAGGTAATTAGATTTGAAGAAGGTAATGAAGAAAGAGATATTTTTTTAAATTCATTTTTCTCTCTAACAAACAACCCTTCTTCTGTACCTACCCATAAATTATTTTGGTGATCTAATTCGATGCATGAAACAGGTTTATCAATCTTTTTAATTTTCACAATCTCGTTTTTTTTCTTTACATATAATCCTTTAGAAGTAGCTATATAAAGTTCGTTTCCAATCATTGTAAAATCTCTAACGATACCGAGCGATTTTGATAATTTAAAGCGATGAAATTTCTCGTTTTCAAAAACAGAAAAACCTTCAGTTCCTCCAACAATTAATCGATTATCACTTAGGCGAAAAAGAGCTGTAACAGCATCACTTACTAATCCATCTTGATAATAATAGAATTTAGGAATACCATTTTGAATTCTAAGAAGTCCAGCATCTGTTCCAAACCATTTGCTACCCGCTACATCAAATAAAGAACACCAAACAGTATTGGTCGACTCGATAATAGGTGTCGATTTGTTGTCTTTAAACTTAAAAAGTCCCTTATCAAAACTTCCAAACCACAAGTTCTTGTCCTTGTCTTCACTAATATTTACAATTAAATCAGAAATTAGCCCTAATGATTTATCAAAATGCACAAAATAAGGAGAGGGAAATCGAAGTAATCCCTTACCTAAAGTTCCAATCCAAATAGACCCTTCATTGTCTTCAAAAATTACACTTATTAACCCAAAAGACAATCCTTTTGATTCATCAATAAAGGTTGCAATGTTTTTTTCGTCTAGTTTTACGATTCCATTATTTGTGTTTAACCAGCTATTATTTTTTGAGTCGACAAAAACACCTTTAACCATGAGGTCTTCACTTAAACTTAAAACATTATGCGTTTTGTGATTATCAAGATTAACACTATATACCCCTTCGAAATAAGATGTAACAATTAATTCATTATTTCTTACTGCGATACTTGAAGAATTAACATCTTCTAATGACTTAATGACTTTAATAATCTTGAGGTCTCTCGTTTCATAGACCCCTTCCATTGTGGCTATAAACAATTTATCCTCAACAACTTTCAAGAAACGAATATGTTTTAATTTTTTTGTCTTATCAAGAATCTTAACAAGTTTATTGTTTACTAATTTGTAAAGTCCATCGTGAGAAGCAACATAAATTTCATCTTTAAAATTAATAATTGATTTAACATTAGATGACTGATCTTCGCCTTCAATTTTCCATTTAGTAAAAACATTATTTCTATAAAGAGAAAGACCTCCTTCATGCCCTATCCATAAATCTTTATCTATTATGGTAAGGAAAGAAATACGGTTATTAAGCAACCCATTTTCGGATGAATAAGTTTCAAAAACACCCCCATTAAATCGTGCCAACCCTCCTAAAGTCCCAACCCATAAATAACCTTTAGCATCCTGAGTAATTGCGGTTACTTGAGACTGAGGAAGACCTTCAGACGTACTGTAAGGAATGAAAGAATATTTTTGCGCCCTTACTGAATTCGAAAGAAAAGAAACCAACAGAGCTACAAAAAACAAGAATTTCATCTTCGGAAAATAAATTTAGAATTAATATGCGTCTTTTAACATTTTAACAAATTCGGTCACCCTATTACGAGCAACGGGAACTTGTAAACCTCCTTTAAGTTGCGCGAAATGACCATCTTCATGTACATACCCTGTTAAGCGATCAAGATTGATGATATGTGATTTATGAATTCTACAAAACTTTGCAGGATCTAGAATATTCTCATACACTTTTAATGTTCTTGTATCTAAATAACGAGAGCCATCCTCAAAATAAATAGTTGTGCAATTCCCACTTGCCTCCAAATGTACAATTGTGTCGTCTTCAATAATTTTCAATCCTTTTGTATGGCTAATCGCAATTCTATTACAAGGTTTATTTCTTGTTAAATTATCAGATAAGTTTTTAAGTGACTTGTAATAAGTAGGATAATTTTGTGGATTTTCAGCGAAAACTTTTTTGGTTTCAACTAATTTTTCTACTGATTTTAAAAGCTCATCTATATCTATTGGCTTCAATAAGTAATAGGCAGCATTTGCATTGAAAGCTTTAATTGCAAAATCTTTAAAAGCTGTAACAAATACAACTAAAAAATCTTTTTCTTCTATTTCATCTAATAATTCAAACCCCTCAACACCTGAAGGCATTCTTATATCTAAAAAAACAACATCTGGCTTTGAAGATTCTATAATTGCCTTTGCTTGCTCTTTTCGAGAAGCTTCACCAATCACCTCAATCTGAGGACAAAACTCTTCTAATAACAAAATTAGATTTTTTCTTGCGAATTCTTCATCGTCTACAATAAGTGCTCTTAGTTTCATAGTGTCAAATTTTAGTTATTCATAAATGTCTTAGCTTCATCAATCTAAGTAAAAAAAATTAATCCATTTTGTTTTTGAATACATTTTAGATTAAAAATAGAACATTTAAAGAATAAAACCAATCATCTTAATCAATAAAATGATGCTTTAAAGTTTTATTAAAAAATTCGTGCAATAAAAAATTAATTCGATTTGAATTTTCTAGAAAGGACATATGTCCACTATTTTCAATAACCTCCATCTTAAATGGAATGTTTTTTGACTGAAATAACATCTCTTCAAACGGAACAATCGTATCTTTTTCTCCTTGAATTACTAAGAAATCATCTGAAAAATCATTCAGCAAAGTTGCATTGTCTTTTCGTTCGCGCATAGATAATGCAGCGAATGCAATACTAAAAGAAGTCATTTTAGAAGATTCTTCTATCAGTTTATATATCTCATCTGAAAAAAGAATCTTATCTAAAAAAAGGTTAGGAATAGCTTCTTTTATAAATAAACTTTTATTTTTCATTACAATATCAGCAACTCTCAATCTATCCTTTTTTTTCTGTTCAGAATCTGCCCAAAAATTAGAATTCAATAAGACAACTTTTATAGTTTTGAGTGACTTCTTCTTCAAATCTAAAGCTACATATCCCCCCATAGAATGTCCAACAATTCCTATGAAGTTATTTAACCTTAAAGCATTCAGTAGCTCTTCAACTTTCGAAGTGTAATAATCGATAGAGGGTGTTGCTTCTGATTCATGAGTAGAATATCCATGTCCTGGTAAATCAATTAGTAGCGAATCAAAAGGGAAACTTTCTAAATCAAGATGTTCCCACATTTTAATCGACTCCAAAAAGCCATGTAAAAAGACAACTGTTACATTTTTTGAAGTTAATGTTTTCCCTTTGACTAATTTATAATTAAGCTGTTCCATACAACTCATTAATTCATCAACTCTTCAATTTCATCGGCTTCAAGAGGAATGTTTTTCATTAAGTTAAAAGGAGCTCCATTAGTTTGTACTAACAAATCGTCTTCTAACCTAATTCCTAGATTCTCCTCTGGAATATAGATTCCTGGTTCACATGTAAATACCATTCCGGCTTCCATAGGTTGATTCCACAAACCAACATCATGTGTGTCTAACCCAATATAATGAGAAGTCCCATGCATAAAATACTTCTTATAAGCTGGCCAATCTGGATTCTGGTTTTTAATATCTGTTTGATCGATTAATTTCAATTTAACTAACTGATTCTGCATCATCAAGCCTACTTCTTTGTGATATTCCGCTAAAATAGTACCTGGAAGTAACATTTTTTCAGCTTCTTTTTTAACGTGAAGCACTGCATCATAAACCTCACGCTGTCTTGGCGTGAATTTACCATTTACAGGAATACACCTCGTTAAATCTGATGAATAATTAGCGTATTCGGCAGCAATATCTAGTAAGATAACATCTCCTGCTTTACATTCCTTATTGTTTTCAATATAGTGCAAAACACAAGCGTTACTACCTGAAGCAATAATTGGTGTATAAGCAAATCCTTTCGATCTATTTCTAACAAATTCATGAATTAATTCTGCCTCTAATTCATACTCATACACTCCAGGCTTTGTAAAAGAAAGAAGTCGTCTAAATCCAGCTTCTGTAATGTTACAAGCCTTCTGCATCAAATCAATTTCAATTGTATCTTTAATTGAACGGATATAATGCATAATTGGTGCACTTTTCTTTACTTGGTGTGCTGGGAAATCTGCTTTTACTTTCTTGATAAAACGATCTTCACGTGTTTCAACTTCTGTATTCGCTCTTAAGTGTTCGTTCGTATTCAAGTAAATCGTATCTGCTTCTACCATTAATTGTTTGAAAATTGAATCGAATTGACTCAACCAATAAACCGTCTTGATACCTGAAACTTCAAACGCAGCTTCTTTCGTTAATTTCTCGCCTTCCCAAACAGCAATGTGCTCATTGGTCTCTTTTAGGAAAAGAATCTCTTTATGGTTTTCATTTGAATTTGAAGGAAACAGAACCAAAATACTTTCTTCTTGATCTACTCCTGATAAGTGAAAGATATCTCTATGTTGTTGAAAAGGCATCGTGCTATCCGCACTAATCGGAAAGATATCATTTGAGTTGAAAACTGCTAACGACTTAGCTTCTATCTTTTCATTAAATCGTTTTCTGTTTTTTATAAATAAATCTCTATCAATTCTTTCGTATTTCATCTTTTCCAATTAATCTGATTCGGATATGAAGGTAAAAATAAATTAAAGATTAGGCAACCTAAAACCTTGATTGAAAATGTTTAATTTTAAAGTAAAACGAATTCTTGAGGCATAATTCATGTAAATATCGCCAAGATTGGTAGAATTGTAAAGTGGGAAATAAATTCCAAAAACGTCTTTAATTTTCACCCCAATACCTGTATTAAAAACAAATTCTGTCTGCTGATTAACAGGCATTACTCCTGCATCGGTAAAGACTCCAAAGATATTCGGTTTAAAAGGCAATTCAACAAAAGTAGTGATCGTACCTAACCAACTAGAAGAGTTTAAAAGATTCGCATTTTTAAAATCACCCATAGCGGCAGTTCTTTGTCCTGAATACTTTCCTATCATTGAAGTTCTAGCAAAAAAGTAATCTTCGTAAAAAACATCTTGATTCCCCTGCATACCTCCTAAACCAATTTGATACCTATTACCTAAAGTAGTACTTTCATTGTACAGGTAATTAAAACCTATAAAAGATTTCACATCAACCCAATATTTTTTAGCATGAACATAATAAGGTTTTTTGTATTCTAACTTAAGAGAAACACGACTAAATTCGTCATTCGAGGTAATGTTTTTCATCCAATCATTCCTAACTTCAAAAGCAATTTTTTGATTTACTGTCTCATTTCTAAATTTATATTTTATAAAAAAACCTATCTCTTCAAATTTTGAAGACGAACTCGCTATCTGATTATAACTTGATTGGAACTGCACTATTTGGTCGTAATTTTTATAATCCGCTCTATTTCCAAGTTTCATAAACAGATAAGGCGAAACATTCACAAAACCAGTTTGATCATTTAAATAGAAATTATCTTCATTTGAAAACGACTTTAGTGACAAACCAACTCTCGTTAATTTTATATTCTTCTTTGGTAACAACAGATAACTAAACTCACCCACTCCCCTTATTTTATTTTTTGAAAATGAATACATCGGAGTCAATAAATACTGAAAACGATTCGAAGGAATAGTATAATTATGCAAAATTAGACCTAGCATAGTATGGTCATATTGATTACCAAAGATAAATGGAGTCCAAAAATTAGAAGAACGGTCTCTGTCATTATCACCAGCTAAAAACTCAAAACGTAAGGGTTCAAAACGATTTACTAACCACGATTTATTCCATTGATTGTTTGATTTATTAATTTCAGGTATATTGTTTTCAGTATCAATTACAACTTTATCAATATTTCTCAAAGAAGAATCAAGTAAAATAATCTTACTTCCACATTGAATTGGCTCAATCCATTGCTTTTTAATCAATTCACTATTTGAATAAAAACTCAATTGAATTGGACCTGCAACCTGTCCTTTATTTTTTACGACCGTTTTTAATCCTTCCTTTTTCAATCGAACATTTTTAATTTTATAGTCGATATGATTTGTAGTATTAATTAAATCTTCAAACATCCATTTTAATTCTTTCCCAGATTCTTTTTCGAAAAGAGCACATAAATCTTCAGGTTGAGGATGTTTAAACTTCCATGTTTCAAAATACTTACTCATACATACATCAAACAACTCATCACCTAAATAAGCTTTTAGATAGAAAAAAATAAGTCCCGTTTTTTGATACATCGTTACCCCATAATTTATACCACTAAATTGCTCTGAAGAAGTTTCGATTGGCTGATCTTCACCTAAATGTGCTAGCATAAGATAAGAAATATCAGCATTATCATGATGATTCAAATCTTCAAAATGAAACTTACTATTGAAAAAATTATCAGAAAAATAAGAGTTGTTAGGATACTTTGTTTGTATGTATCGTATTTCATTTAAAGTGTTCAAGCCTTCATCCATCCAACCATGTTTCCGTTCATTAGAACCTAGTATTCCATAAAACCAATTATGACCGACTTCATGAACTATTACAATCTCTAAATCTTTTTTAGAACCCGTATTTCCAATTACAGTAATCGTAGGATACTCCATACCACCACCCGCACTAATTGTTCCATCAACAGCAGTCACATTCCTATAAGGATAGTCACCATTCCACAATGAATAATAATAAGTACCATCATTTAAATACTCAATAGCATTCTCCCACAGCTTGGCATTTTCAGGAGTAAACATTGCCCAAGACGTTACTTTTTCTTTAGAATGAGGAAGCGTTACTTCTCCTTTAAGCACTTCGTATGATTTATCTGCAAACCATGCAAAATCATGGACGCGATCCTGCTGATATCGAATATTTTTAAGAGTTGTACTACTTGTAATTTTACTAAAATCAAAAGAATTTGTTTTAAACTTTTGTTCAGTAGCAATTGCCCTTTTCTCTAAAAAAACAACCTCAGAAGGAGTCATTATATTTCCTGTAGCTCCAACCACATAATTTCCTGGAAGAGTAATCTCTACATCAAAACTACCGTATTCAGAATAAAACTCTCCTTGATTCAGGTAAGACATTTCGTTCCAACCATTTTTATCAAAAACAGCAGGTTTAGGATACCATTGTGTAATTTGATAAGATTGTCCAATGTGTCCTAGTCTTGAAATTTCACCAGAAGGAATTTTAACATTGAAAGGAGTTGAGATAACCAATGATTTTGAAGGAAGTAAAGGATTCGCTAAATTGATTTTAATAATATCAACTGCAACAAATTCCCAATTCACTGGTTGATTATTTACTTTAAAATCTAAGCCTGAAACATTTCCTTTAATACTATCATCAGCAAACTTAAGAATTTCTTTCCCTCCCCTTTCCAATTGTTTTGCCAAAGGCGTTGTACCATCTTTATAGGCATTTGCCCATACATGCACATAAATAAAATCTAAAGTTGAAGGTGAGTTGTTGAAATATTCAAACTCTGATGAACCTGATAAAGTATGCTGAACATCATTGAGCTGCACCTTAATTTTATAATTCACTTCTTGTTGCCAATCTACTTGAGCAAAAGATTGAATTGAAAATAAAACACTTAAAAAAACAAAAAAAATCTTCATGATATAATAATTAGATGCAACAAATTTAAACTAAAAAAGTAAATGAAGCTGAATTTTAGGATGTGTGGTTAAAATTTTGGGATAGAAGGGGCTGAGATAAAGTAATCATTAAATGAAAAGTTAGAAATCCGAAACAGTAAAAGTGAATTAGAAGCAGAAATACATTCCGTTAGCTAACGGAATCTGCTCAGCGAGAGGACTTTTGTCTCTACGTTTTAAAAAACATAGGCAAACTGAAGAAACAATTGTTATTTCCCGAAAAATTCAAGTAAAATCATAAACATTGCTCCAATAATTATTACAACTACGCCAACCTGTGCTCTTAAAGGATTTGCCAAATCCTTTTTGTTTTTTATATTCATTTTTAATCCAAATAGCCCTATAAATAAAATAATAAAACTTCCTGGGTAACAAAACATCTTTTCAATTTTAAATTATATTATGAAATTAACTCCAAATCTACTTGCTGTTCTTTAGTAACATCTTTTTCATAAACAGGTTGTGATCCACTACATCCTATTATTTTAATTCTAGACTGCAATATAAATGAAGCGCTAAAGTTTTCTTATGGCTGTGAATCTAAAAAGTAACCGCAGAAGTACAAGTTCAGCGAAGCAAGTAACAATATTGAGAAATTACAGAATAATTATAAAGGAATGTAAAACGGAGAAATCATATAATACACAACTACTCCAGTAATCGCAACATACATCCATATAGGCCATGCAAAACGAGTCCATTTTTTATGTCTTGTAAAGTTACCTTGCCAAGCAAATAGATACGTAAATAAAACGATTGGAACTACAGCGATGCTAAGAATAATATGAGATATTAAAATAACGAAATAGAGTAGTTTAAAATCTCCACCATAACTTGTAGAGTCAGAAGTCATGTGATAAGCAACATAAGAACCTAAAAAAATTAATGATAACAAAAGAGCAAAACGAATAAGCCCTCTATGCAAGCTTTTATTTTTATTCTTAATAGCTATCAAAGCTAAAACTAGAATAACTGCAGTAAAACCATTAATTGAAGCATAAAAAGGAGGTAAAAAAGAAAAATCAACTCCATCTATTTTTACTCCAAACAATATAGCTACAACTAAAGGTATTGCAAAAGAAGCTGAGTAAATTGCTATTTTAGCTTTTTTTAATTGAGCTGGTGACATTGGTTCAGTATTCATACTTTAATAGTTTACGTAAATCTTTTTCTAATTGTTTAACATGTTTCATGTCTGTTCCTAAATACACACCTCTAACATATCCTTCTTTATCAATTAAGGTAAATGCACCAGAATGAGCATAACCTCCAGCTGCCGAAGCATCTTGTCCTGCGAAAATCTGAAAATGATCAATACCTAATTGATGTGTAAAAGCTTCATCACCTGTTAAAAAACTCCAATTAGAAGATGAAATCTTGTAATGCTTTTTGTAATTCATTAAAGAAGTAGGTGTATCGTGATTAGGATTTATAGTAAAAGAAATAAATTGTATATCGTTCTTTAAGTCTATAGTTTGCTCATTCAACCATTTTAAATTTTTGGTCATTGCAGGGCAAATTGTTGGACAAGTAGTAAAAAAGAAATCAGCTACCCAAACCTTACCTTTAAAAGACTCATTTGTAACTTTAAGAGAATCTTGATTCAAAAACTCAAAAGGAATCATCTTTGGATAAACGGTGTCGGCAACTTCAACTCCATTCTTTATAGAATATTCAATGTCATAGTTACCAATAAAAGGAAGTACCCGAGATTTGTCTTTATGCTTACAACTCGTCAATAATAATATAAGAAGAATTGGTAAAAACCTCATTTAAATTATTTTGGACTATTCGTTTGTTTATTAACCTTGTCGTATTGCTTTTGCAACAACGCTACATGCTGAAACATTCTTCTAATATCTCCCTCAGTAGTCGCTCTACTTACCATTCTTAAGTGATTCGATTTATCAAGTAAAAGCATCAATTCTAAATAAGCCTCTCCAGCAAAATAATTTTCACCTTTAGTTAAAAGTGTTTGTCCGTTGTATTTAAAATCATATACAAGTTTCGGATTCCCTTTAGCTAAAATCCAAATAGAAGAATCGTATTCAGCAACATTGTCTTTTAAAATATCATTCGCTAAATTAAGATCACTTACAGGCTCACCTTTAGAATCGGTAACAAAAGTAATTAACTTAACTTGCTTATGTTGTTTTCGTTTATTTGTCCTAATCTTTTGGTAGATAGATTGATCTATGTGCCAAAAAGAAACAGCGCAACTATCAGGACAAGATTCTTGTAAAGTAGTAATTAATACAATTTCATCTTTAAAATCTTTCGAAGAATACTTCTTACCATCTAAAGCTTCAAAAGTATAATCAATTGCGCTACCATAATCTGGTAATTCTTTAAATTTATGGTTACAACCTCTAGTAGAGAGAAAAACCAATAAAAATGCCGGTAAAACCAAAACAAGTATTGCTACTATTTTGTTTCTACCGGCATTTAATTTTTTACCCATTTTTAAAACGAATTACACTCCGTATTTAATTAGAGCACTATCTACAGCACCTCCTTCTGTAAGAAGGATAAAAATTAAGCACAATATAAAAACCATATAAGGAACTAATATCACATACTTCAAACCTTTTCTTTCTTCACCTAAGTGCATAAAAGAAAGTACAATATAAGCAGCTTTAACTAATGTTAAAACAATGAAAAACCACTTTACAAAAGGCCAAATTGAGTTGTCTTGTTTAATAAAAGTACCTAAAGCAACTTCAACAATAGTTATAAGCGTTAATAGACCTGTAACTTTCCAGATTGTTTTACGAGCTTTTACTCCTGCTTCTTCAGAATGATGTGCATCTAAAGAATATTCAATAATATCATCTCTTTCCATGATAGCTTTTTTTTAAGATTAATTATACTAGGTAGAAGAATGTAAATACAAATACCCAAACTAAATCGACAAAGTGCCAGTATAAACCGGTTTTCTCAACCATTTCATAGTGACCTCTTTTGTGGTAAGTTCCTTTTAAAACTCCTAATAAAATTATGAAGTTAAAAACAACACCTGAAAATACGTGGAAACCGTGGAAACCAGTAATAAAGAAGAAAAACTGTCCGTACTGCTGAGGACCGTATTCGTTTTGGTCTAAATTAGCTCCGTAAATAATTTTATTTGCCTCACCTGAATTTACAACTTCATTGTACATTTTTGAAGCATACTCACCTTCAATCTTTTGACCAATTTTATACTTACCACCATCTTTTTTGATGATCAATTCCATGTGCTCATTACCAGCTTTATTGATTTTAGCCAATGAACCATCATGTAAATGAATGATATTATTCTCTATGTGACCTTTTTCAATAGCATGTTGGTATTGGTGTAATAAATCATCTTTAATTACATCTCCTTTTTTGTGATGATGACCACCTTCAACTACTGTAAAACTTTGGATTTCACCAAAATGTCCTTTAACAATTGCTTGTGAACCGTCAGCTAATTCAACTTTTCCAAATTCAGAACCATGAATAAAGTGACTCCACTCCCAAGCTTGAGAACTAACGAAAAACAAACCACCAATAATTGTAGCAATCATCCATTTCGTTACACCTTTACGATCCATCCTATGTCCTGCTTCAACAGCTAATACCATTGTTACAGAAGAAACAATAAGTATGAACGTCATAATAGCAACATAGATTAACGGATAACCATGTCCTAAAAATGGTAAAGAGTTAAAAGTCTCTTCTCCAATCGGCCAAGCATCTTGAGCGTTAAACCTAGTAAAACCGTAAGCTACTAGTAATCCACCAAATGTTAAAGCATCTGAAACCAGAAAAAACCACATCATTAGTTTACCGTAACTAGAACTAAATGGAGAAACCTTACCTCCCCATAATGTTTGTGTGTCAAATTGTTTTGTAGCGTGTCCTGCCATTTTATAAAATTTTATACAAGTTTAATGAATAAAAAGCAAAAATAACAATAAATATATCCATAAAAGTCCAAGAAAGTGCCAAAAAATCGCACCCGTCTTCAAGCTCAAGGTATTGTTATTGATAAATCTATTTGATAATGAAAGCATTACCATTCTTCCCAAGTAAAATAAAGTTCCTACAATATGTAATAAATGTAAGAAAGTAATTAAAAATAAATAGGAAGAAGCAGTATCTGGAGACTCAAGCGGCTTTATTTGAAGGTAATCATCTAAACGTTGCCCTTTATGATACCACTCTCTATTTTTATATTCTAACTCTTTTCCTTTATAGTAAACATGGAAATCTTTCCCCAGTTTACCCTTTACGAAAAAATCTCCTCTTTCACCTTGAACATTGATTGCTAAACTTTGTAACCTTGATAAATCAACATATTTCAATTTATCACCAGAAGGTAAAAGTAGAGAACCGTTCTCAAAACTTACTGGTTGCTGCTTATAGTACAATTCAAATTCATCTATTCGGTTTTGAATTTTAAGGCTTTTCTTAAGGTTTACTTTATCAAATTGCCCCATGAAACTTTTAAATGCTTCCATTTGACTCTTATCTAACACTTTTTCATTAATCATATAATCATTACCATCTAACGTAATGAATTGATCTTTGTATTTAACTTCGTAGTAACCGTAGTAACGACCTTCTTCACCAGCGCCTCCATAACGACCTTCTACAGTCATAATATTTCCAACGAAATGACTCCCCTTATCTAACAATTGTCCATATCCTTTCATTTGGAAATAAACAAAACTCAACCCAAAAACAAAAGTCAGCACAACAAATATTTTAGAGACCTTATCTTTTCCTTTTTTAGAGGACGAAATTGCTAACTGAATAAAAACACTACTTAAAATAATTATTAATGTACTAATTGTAAACGCACTAGGGAGTGGAAATTTAACCCAGAAAGAATCACCCATAGAAACAATATAGCCAGATGTCAATCCAGCAAAAACCATCGCAACGCTGAAAATACCAACATAGACAAGGTTTTTCTTCATTTTTTCTTTTACTTCAGGAGAAATATCTCTAAAATTGTCCCTTAAATTGTTATTCTCTTCATTATTTAATTCTTTTTCCATCATCTAATTATTTAGGAAGTACGACTTCAATTTTATCAAAAACATATAAAAATTGAATTATTGGCAAATAGATAAAAGATGCAAACATTAATTTTTTAGCATCTTTATCAGAACAAGTTCTCAATAATTTATAAGATTGCAAGAAAAACAACAATCCTAAAACAGTTGCTACAACTAATGAAACTGTACCCGTCCATCCTAATAACCAAGGCAATAAGCTAAAAGGTATTAACAAAAAGGAATAAAGTGCAATTTGATAAGCAGAGTTTTTTGACTTACCCTGTTTAGAAGGCAACAAAGCAAATCCACCTGCTTTATAATCGTCAAAAATCACCCAAGCAATGGCCCAAAAATGGGGGAATTGCCAAATAAATTGAACTAAGAAAAGTACACCTGCTACTAAATCAAATTTACCTGATACAGCAATTGCTCCTAACATTGGTGGAATTGCACCAGGAAAAGCACCAACAAAAACTGCCCAAGGTGTAATTCTTTTCAACGGTGTGTACATAAACACATACATCATAAATGCTAACAAGCCTAAAAAAGCAGAAATTAGATTAATCTTGTAAAGCATAAATAAACCTGCACCTAAAGCTACAATAACAATAATTAAAGCTTCTCGTACCGATATATCACCTTGAGGAATAGGTCTTTTTTCAGTACGTTTCATTAACTTGTCTAATTCACGTTCCCAAATCTGATTAGCACCATTAGAGGCTGCAGTCACTAAAAACCCACCGACTAAGAGCAATGTCATAATTTGACCATCAGAACCACCTGCAAATAAATAACCTGAGAGTGCTGAAATAATAACAAGTGAAGCAAGACGAAACTTAGTAAATGCTATATATGATTTTATTTTAGTTCCAATAGACATAGAAAAGAATACTCAAATTTGACTACAAATATAATCAATAAAATTTGTAGAAAGAATAAGAAATAAGAATAAAAAATGACACATCGCCTATAAACTGTTAATCAATTGAGTATAGAGAATGTTGCGATAAAAGATCAGATACATTCCAGAACTTTATTGGATGGAATTATTGTTTCTTTTTTATTGAACCATATAAGG
>Ga0105052_10000809_pt1 | contig 43138 bp, 50 predicted proteins | sample FRY03_FD_78094 | JGI IMG/M metagenome (GOLD analysis project Ga0105052, IMG submission 78094) | Freshwater microbial communities from Lake Fryxell liftoff mats and glacier meltwater in Antarctica - FRY-03 | ecosystem: Environmental > Aquatic > Freshwater > Ice > Glacier meltwater ... | reverse complement strand
TGCCGCTCCTCGGCCCCCACTCCTGGGTAGGCTCCAGGCGTATCGATCAAACAGACGATGGGGAGTTTGAATTTTTCGCCCATCCGCATCATCCGCAGCGCCTTCCGGTAACCTTCGGGATGCGGGCTGCCAAAATTGCGATAGACGTTTTCTTTCACATCCCGCCCTTTTTGCTGACCGATAACCACACAGTCGATGCCGTCAATCTTGGCTAATCCGGCAGGCATCGAGGGATCATCACCATAGAGACGATCGCCTTTCAACTCGACGAATTCCGTGAACGACTTGGCCACATAATCAAGGAAAAATGGCCGCGCCGTATGCCGCGCGATCTGCACCCGCTCCCACGCAGTCAGGTTGGCGTAAACCTGGCGCTTGGTCGATTCGACTTTTTCCTGAATCCGCTGCACCTCGGGATCCATATTGATTTCCTGGCCATCGAGATGCTTCTTCATCTCCTCCAACTTCTGCTCAAGTTCGAAGATAGGTTTTTCAAATTCTAAAATCTGGAGTTTCATGAGGTCCTTTTATTCAATCGTGACTGGTACACCGGGGGAAACGAGAAGAAAAATCTCCTCGAGATCGGAGGGCGACAACAATATTCCCGCTGGTGGCGTCTCGCCAGCGTCTTCCGGCAGACCTCGGATGACGAGTCCCGGACGACCCAACATAATCCAACGGTCGCAGCCGGCATAGTTTTTCGACCCGAAGGCCACCCGATCCGAGCCCTGCAAAGCCAGCTTGTCCGTCACCTTGGTCGTTCCCTTCCCCGCACTCCTACCCATTTTCTCCGAGACGATGGGGTATTTCTTAAAAAAAGCTCCGCCATCAAACAAGGTGATCGTCCTCCCTTTCGGATCCACCACCATGCTCATATCGACCTTCGGGATATGGAGTTCTTGGCCAATCTGAAGATTAATCGTCTCCAGGTTGTTGACCCGGTAAATCAATTCCGCGTTGGTCTTGAACTTGGAAGCAATCCGGACGAGAGAATCTCCCTTCTGGACTTTGTAGGGAAGATCCTCGCCGGTCTCGCGGGGGGAAAAAACCCGACGGGCATTGAGAGACCCCAATTCATTGGCGGCCTCAACCGCCTGAGGCGAATCGGAGAATTTGGCCAAAAACGCCGTCAAGGCAACCCGCTCGACTTTTCGATCCCCTTGGCCCGCCACGGCCCGAACTTTTTCATAGGCCACCACGGCCGGATCCGCCGGCGGGAGGGGGGGAGCTTCCACCTCCCCCGGAGGGGGCGGCAAGTTCGGCTTCCAGAAAAGTTCGTAAGAATAGTACACCGATCCCCCCAGAATCGCTGCCACCATTAGAAAAATGACGAGAACACGAAAAAGAGTCATGGCCAAATTGGTGGTACGAAAGGATTTTCCGAGTCACTCCATTGCAGCCACTTTGGGCCGATCTGAAAACTCGAAATCCGCGGGGCGGTCAAATCAACCCCCGCCGTTTCCACTCGTCCATATTTTCGCCGGAGGAACGCTGAATCAAATCCATGGTGAATTTCAGCAGGCAAACCTCCCAAGCATCGTCGACTCCGGAGATTAAGGCCGCCGTCGGATCATTCCAAGACGCCAGGTCATCCTTGAGCCGGCCCACCACGGTTTCGAGGGAGTCATGGACGACATTTTGTTCCATATCGGTTTTTTTGAACTGAAACCCATACCGCAACACTTTGAAGGCTTGAGGGTTTTCCTCCACCCAATCCGCATACTCCCGGGCCGAATCCCCAAACCCCTCTAGCAACATCTTCCGAAAATGGTGCGGAGAAACAATCCGAGGACGCTCCGCCTCGATCCGCCCGCCGCGAATGCGAACCGCATTCACTTCGTCCATCAATTCGCTCACGAGGAGGAACCGAAAACTCGTCGAACCAAAGGTCTCGATTGCCTTTTCCGGATGCACCACCACCTTGGTACTCTCCATCGCGTAACGAAAATCATGTTCCTCAATCATCGACGGATCATACGGGAGTCCTCTCCGGGTGCAATAGCTGGAAAGCCACCACTCAAAAACAGTCGCTTTTCCCCGGACAAAAACCATTGCCCGCCCGGAAACCCCTCAAACCACAATTACAGCCTTCTCGGGTTGGCCTCAGAGCGTAGTTCGCCCCAAAAGATGGTTTTCTTGGCGGCCATTTCAAAAATTCGGTCAGCTTGCGCATGACCTGTCAGGCTTTCAAATCGAATGGCTCGCGGACCTACTTTTTGATTTTTGCGCTCTGAGCCCGTTTCCGATCGCTCGAACTCGACACGCGGCATTCTCTCTTCTCCAGTCCCTTTCTCCCAATTGTAAAAGTAAAGATACGACCCCTTTGTGAATCCACTGCCTCACTGCCTTGGCCTTTCCCCAGAACGCGCATTTTTTCAGGTGATCACCTTCCGAGCCAGAAAGTTTTGGTCGAAAGGTTCGTTGCCAGGTGCATGGTACGTGGAAATGATGGCATAGCGCTCTCTGGTGCCTTGAGAGGCGGTGGAACCATGCAGCAGACGGTCAGAGAAGATAATCGCGGTTCCTGCTTCAATTTCGCAGACACGAATGTCCTGCCCGTTAAGTTCCGTTTCGTCGATAAATTCGGAAAACTCCCCGCCATCGACGCGCTTGGTTTTCTGAACACTCCACTCACAGCGATGGCTGCCGGGAAGAACGGTCAAGGTGCCTCCGTCCGCGCAGGTATCCGCAAAGGGAATCCAGACAGACAACTTCGGTCGCGTGCCTTTCCAATACCAGGCATCCACATGCCAGGGAGTGGCAAAGGACTTGCCGGGCTTTTTATAGACAAGCTTGTCACTCAGAAACTCGATGCCATCTGGCATCAACTGCCTCAGAATATTCACAATGGTGGGATGTTCGGCCAGGCGTGCAAAATCCGGGCTTGCCACGGCACAGCCAACATAAACGGTCGCGCCGGGCTTGGCGTGGGTTTCCAAAACTTGCAGGCCTTTCTCCTTCAGTTGTCCGCATTCGTCGGGGGAAAGCACCTTGGGAAAAATTAAAAAACCGTCCCGTTCCCAATCTTTCTTGTGGTTTTGTTTTTTTGACAGGCTGTTCGTTTTCATAGGAAAAAACTAATAGATCAGGCGTTTATTGTCGTTAGCAGTTCCCTAAAAAAAGTTCGCAATTATTGTCAGAAATGAAACAATTCGCCTGTGGCTTCTCCCGTTTTCCAGGCACCTCTCCGCAATGAAATTGCCGAAATCCACAGTGTCGCTCTTATGGAACGCCGTGAGCTTGGACAATCTTTTGTCGCCTATTCTCCGCCTGGCCACCTTCTTCACCTGGTTATTGTGGGGGAGGTGCGCCAGCGCTGCAATGGCCGCGAATACCACCTGCGCCGCGGCGACATGCTCTGGTACCACGAGAATGAATCTGTCGAAGGATTTTGCTCACTGGCACCTTGGCGATTCTATTCCGTGGTCTTTCATGCTCCCTCCCTGCCTCCACCAGATTTTTCGCAAAGGGTGTCAAGGGTGGATGTGCGGCAGGCCGGGAAGATGTTTTCAGATCTTCATGCGGCTTGGCAGGACAACTCCGACGGGGAATCTCGCCGCGCCCTCCGCTGCCATGCGGCTCTTTCCCGGATTCTGCTCTGTCGTCATCCTCCGGACCTGCCCTCGGCGGGAGCCAGGCCGGAAAACTGGTTGGGCCAACTCTGGTGGAATATTGAAAATCAGGTGCGGCAAAATCTCGGGCGGGCGTACACGCTCAATAGTCTCGCGGCCATGGCGCGGACCAGCCCCGCAACCATTCACCGCGCCAGTTTGTCAGCCGTCCGAATATCGCCGGTGCGCCGGATCAAAACTCTCCGCCTGGAAATGGCACGAGGTCTCCTCATCTATTCTCAATTGTCGGTCACAGAAATTGCGGAAAAGACAGGTTATGAAAGGGTGAACGAACTCTCCCGTGATATCCGCAAGGAATTCGGTGCCTCTCCGCGAGAGATCAGAGAAAGGGCAGGTACCATTCTGAAAAATTGAGTGAAATCTTTTTGGGTGCAGGACAAAAATCTTTCGTCATGCGGCAAGGGCGAGGATATCGTTCTCTGCGGAGCGTGAGTTGCGCGGGAAACGGGGTCGAAACGGGGTCGTATCTTTATTTTTGTCATTTAGTGTTCCCGTTTTGATTATGCAACGGTAGCCACCCATTGACGGGCTTCGGGATTTTTTTCAAATCATCAATCCGCAAGCACAACCGGTTGACGAACGCATCGGCGCCAATTCCTCTCCAGTCCCTTTCTCCCAATTGTAAAAGTAAAGATACGCCCCCTTTTTCTCACTCGCGCAATTCAGGCCGCACTCTCAAAGTGAAACTTTCCATCTAGTTCCGCCTCCAGGAGGGACTTAACCGCTTCGGGATCTTCCAGTGCGGCTAAAATCCCGCACTTGGGAAATGAGACCAACCGCCCGCGCGGGAGGCGATCCGCCAGTGCCTGACCGGTCTCAAGCGGAAATCCGGCTGCACATTCCGGCCAAAGGATGGTCACGGGCTGAAGCACCCGATCGAGGCGCGATTCGATATCGAAGGCTAACCGCCCGCGCAAGAATCCCAAAATGGCGTGCTCGGCGCCGGGCTGTTGGGCGCAGGTGGCGAGCATATGGACCATTTCTTCGGTGCGACGGGCAGGGTCTCCCAGAGCAAATTTGGTCAGCCAACCGCGCAAAAAAGGCACCCTGGAAAGATGATTGCGATAAACAAACCGATAGAGTCCCGGCACCCGGGCGAGGGCCCCAATGCCAAGGGCCCGCCATTTTCCGGCTTCCTTCAAGCCGGTCGGCAGCAGAACAATCAAGCGCTCCACCCGTTCGGGGTGCCGCGAAGCCAGCAAGAGAGCAATCCCGGCGGTCAGCCCGCTGGCAATAATAATGGGACGCCGCCCTCCACAGGTCTCAAGAAAAAAATCGGCCAAACTTTCGGCATAGTCGGCCGCGTCCATCCGGAGGTCGGAGCGTTCCGATTCTCCAAACCCCACCAGATCGGGCGCAATGACCTCGTAGCCGAGAGCAAATGCCGGATAAACCTTTGACCACTCGTAGGAAGAAGCCCCGAGGTGAATCCCATGCAAAAAGACCACCGGATCGCCCGATCCGGAGACGTGATAAACCATCTCGCCATGCGAAGTGGAGGCCACCCGGGTGGCAAAGATCGCCGGAGAAATCTCATCCGGAATCGGCATCCGCGGCGACCGGCGAAACCCGTAGCGCAGGGCTAGGGCCACCGCCCCCATCAACCCGACACCAATCCCGATGCCTAATGCTGGCTTGGGTTTCCAAAATTTTTTCACGATCATAGATTCCAGCAGGTCAGACGCGCCGTGACAAGGCTGCGCCGCAGTCTGGACAAGAAAAGTTTCGCCCGAATGCCATCCCAAAAACCCGGGAGGGCGAACCTCCTGGTGAGCCGATTCTCTAATCCATGGCTCGGCAGGAGCCTCGCCCTCCCGGCGAACCGACTATTGATTTCTTCGCTCGGCGGCCTCGCCCTCCCAATCACCAATCCAGTTTGTGAAGCTCGCCCTGAAAAGGCCAACCCTCGCCATCTCTCACCAACGCCGCCCGCACTGGATTTTGCCGCACATAGTCCCATTTTTCCGCATAGCTCTCTGTTCGCCGCATTCGCGTATCCCAATGGTGGGATTGCCAGCGCCATTCGTTGCCCGAGGTCAACTTTCGAAAGCGGCTTTTCCAAAAACGCACCCATCCGTCCAGTGGAACATCCAAAGCCTGAGGCGCACAGAAGAGATGCAAGTGATCCGGCATGAGCACATAACACCCGACCTTCCAGGTATTGGCTTCCTCCCATGCCGCCAGCAACGCGCTATGCGCCTCCTCGCTGGCCAGCCACCGCGCGCGATCCTTCGTGCATACGGTCAGGAAAACAATCGTCGGCACTGCGAGATCAATATGCACCCCATGGGCGGGATGCCTGCGCCCGTTTTCACCCATGGCGCAGAGGTTAGCACACCGACCAAAAAGCGGGAGGGCGAACCTCCCGGTGAGCCGATTCTTTATTCCGTGGCTCGGCAGGAGCCTCGCCCTCCCGACCGGAAAAACCGTCAGGCCAGAACCACGTCTTGCGAACCTTTGGCGATCTCGCCAATGATTTTTCCGCCCGTCAGTTTGACCGCCTCGGCGGCGCGCTTTTTCCGCACGATGAGCACCATGCCGATCCCCATGTTAAAGACCTGATACATCTCTTCGCCATCAACGCGGCCTCCTTTTTCAATCGCTTGAAAAATCGCCGGCACCTTCCAGGAAGACAACCGGATCCGGGCCTGGCAACCTTCGGGAAGGACCCGGGGAAGATTGTCGAGCAAACCACCTCCGGTGATGTGGGCGGCGGCGTGGAAGAGTCCGCTCGGCAGCGAGGTCATCAGCGGTTGATAATTTTTATGCACCCGCAGCAACTCCGCCCCAAGGTTGAGTTTCAGACCTGGAAGCTTCGAGGTGGCTTTCAGTCCCATGGTGTCGAAGAGCACCTTTCGGGCCAGGGAGTAGCCATTGGTATGGAGGCCGTTTGAGGCCAGTCCAATGAGGACATCGCCTGGGCGCACTTTGGATCCGTCCAGCATTTTCGGCCGGTCCACCACGCCCACAATCGTACCCGCCAGATCGTATTCGCCCTCCTGATACATCCCCGGCATTTGCGCGGTTTCTCCTCCCACGAGAGCACATCCGCCCGCCTTGCAAGCCTTGGCAAAACCTTGCAGCAACTTGGTGAATACCTTCGGCTTCAATTCTCCGGAGGCAATGTAATCAAGGAAAAACAAGGGCCGGGCGCCAAGAACGGCGATGTCATCAATGCAATGGTTGACCAAATCCTGCCCGACGGTGTCGTGGCGGTCGGCGGCAAAAGCGACCTTCAGTTTCGTGCCGACGCCATCGACGCTGGAAACCAGGATCGGATCTTTCATCCGTTTGAAATCTGCCCGGAAGAGTCCGCCAAATCCCCCAATGCGCCCGAGAACCTCAGGTCCATGGGTGGAATGCACCAAGGCTTGGATTCCCTTTTTGACTGAGTTTCCCAAGTCCACATCCACTCCGGCCTGGGCGTAGGCCTTAACCTTTTTTTTCTTCATAACAAGCGGGGCTCTTCTTTTTCCAACAATCCGACCCGGTGGGCTCGTTTTTCCATGACATGTTTATCAAAACGCTCGTCGTACGGCACCGGATAGTCCCCGGTGAAACACGCGGTGCAAAAAGTATTTTCCTCCTGCTGCGTCGCCCGCACCATCCCGGCCACATCGAGATACCCGATGGAATCTGCGCCGAGGTATTCCCGGATCTGCTCTTGGTCGTACTGGTTGGCAAGGAGCTCTTTGGGATCGGGAAAATCAATTCCGTAGTGGCAGGCGTGCTTGTGGGGGGGGCAACTGATGCGCATGTGCACTTCGCTGGCCCCGGCTTCGCGAAGATTGACCACTCGGGAGCGAGCGGTCGTGCCCCGCACGATCGAGTCGTCCACCACCACGACCCGCTTGTCCTTCACCACTTCATTAAGCAAGTTCAGTTTCACCCGGACATGGAAATCCCGAATCTGCTGACTCGGCTGCAAAAAGGTGCGACCGATGTAGTGATTACGCACAAAGGCCGGATGATAGAGAATCCCAGACTCTTCGGAGACCCCAAGGGCTGCATAAATGCCGGAATCCGGCACCGGGATGACCAAATCCGCCTCGACCGGATGCTGGCGGGCCAATTCCCGCCCCATCTCCACCCGGACCTTGCTGACATTGATCCCGCCTATATTACTGTCCGGACGGGCAAAATAGACATATTCAAAAATGCAAAACGCGCTCCGTGAGGAACGAAAAGGAAACTCAGAGCGAAGCCCGTCTCCATCGATGATGACCACCTCTCCCGGCTCGATTTCCCGGATAAATTCCGCCTGAATGAGATCGAAGGCACAACTCTCCGAAGACAAAATATACGCCCCCTCCTTTCGGCCCAAACAAAGGGGCCGGAAGCCATGAGGATCGCGAAATCCAATAATCTCCCGCTCTCCCATCAAGACGACGGAAAAGGCCCCCTCGATCCGGCGGAGAGCGGAAAGCCCGCCCCCATTCCCACGTGGTTGCGCCAAGAGATGCAAAATAATCTCGCTGTCCGCCGTGGTTTGAAAAATCGATCCCTTGGCCTCCAACTCCTCGCGAAGCAAGGCGGCATTGACCAGGTTCCCATTGTGGGCAATGGCGAGTTGGCCCCGGGAGGTATTGACCACCAGGGGCTGGGCATTTTTCACATTGCTCGACCCCGTGGTCGAATAGCGGACATGGCCGACCGCGCGCGTTCCGGTCAGGCGCTCGAGAACACCTGGATTGAAAACCTGTGAAACCAGGCCCATGTCCTTGTGGGTGGTGAAAACTCCGTTTTCTTCTTTGGCCGTCGAGATTCCTGCGCTCTCCTGGCCCCGATGCTGAAGGGCAAAGAGACCGTAATAGGTGAGCATGGCCGCTTCGGGGTGACCGTAGACGGCAAAGACTCCGCATTCGTGTGTGGGCAGATATTTCAAGGGATCGGGATCAAGCGAAGCGGGAAAATGTGGGCAACCATCAAACGATTCAAGGTTTGAATTTTCCCGGCTTCTTGCGGAGCCAGGATCGCTCCACACTATTAAAGAGCTTTTCCAAAGTTTCGAGACTGGGCAACCGATATTCCACCGTGCCGGCATGGGTCGTGGTCGGATAGCTTTTCATGACCTTGCTCCAGACCTCATCGCCGCCGACCAGTCCCTTCGCCTCGTTAGCCTTTTCCTCCAGCAGATCAATCCCACTTTGGCCGATCCCATTGGGAGTCTGTGGAGTATTGGGCCCAATAAAATAAAATCGGGCTACGATCGGACCCAAGGTATTAATATTCACCTCCGTGACCCGGGCCGCGCCATCAACCAAATATTCGTGCTGACTGACCGAGGTGATGGCGGACAACATGACGATATAAGTGCCGCCCGGCAATTCCGCCGTCCAGGTTCCACGTTCCGGGGGATCAGGATCCGGCGTGGGGGTCTGGGCTCCCGCCGTCGCCAGCATCGCCGTCCACACGATCAGCCCGACCGAAAATGCAACGACCGCTCGGGGGAAGGATTTCTTAATTTGGCTCATAAGACTCTCAGGGATGAAGGAAGACTTCGCCCTCAACGTCCCAGTTTTTTTCTCTGCACGCAAACCGGAACTCACGCGACGCCCAAAAAATCCCCTTCATACTTCATCATTCATACTTCATCATTCTCTTCCCATGCCGATCTACCGCCCCAATGTCGCCTTCATTCTTCGAAACCTCGCCGGGGAAATTCTCCTCGGTGAGCGTAGCGACCGGGCCGGTTGCTGGCAATTCCCCCAAGGCGGCCGCGAAGAAGGAGAATCCCTCATCACCTCAGCCGAACGCGAAGTCGAGGAAGAACTCGGAATCACCCCAGACACCTATCAGATTGTTTCCCACAAAGGTCCCTATCGCTACTTCTTCCCCGCGAACAAAAAAAAGCGGGGCTTCGACGGCCAGGAACAACATTATGTGCTCGCCGATCTCATCAAGCCCGAAGCGGTCATCCGCCTCGATGGAGCCGACGAATTCCAAAAAATTCGCTGGATCGCTCCCACTTCCTGCGACCTCCATTGGATCGCTCCCATGAAGCAGGAAGTTTACATTCAGGTCTTTCAGGATTTTTTTGGTGTTCAACTGGATACGCCGAAAGAGATTTTCTGTTGACTTGCTGGCGAAATCAGGGAGCCTCCGCAGCGTTTATGTTTGATCTCGCAGCATTTCTTGGTTTTGCAGGTGTCGCCGGTGCCCTTATTGGGGGCGTGTGGTGGGCCTGTCGAAACGATTCCGACGCCTCCTAACCGTCTGCGCCCAACCAGGGCCCTCGAAGCCGACGGCGAAAGCCACTGCCTCCTCTGGCAACACGGCTCCCTGATCATCAGGGTTCCGCTCTTCACACCGCAGCAAGGGCCGACAACGACCTTCTGACCGGCCCCAGCATCGTGATCGGTCGACCTCGACCCGCTTCGTTTATTCCAAGTTTGCCGGGAAGGCGAGCCCTTGGCCCCCGACCGCCGAAGCTCAGGCGTCGCTCGCGGTCTGACGTGCTCGGCCAGAGGTGGCGCATCTCGTAGTCGGTGGCGAGATGCTGCGGTTTATGCTGCCGCCCCGGTCGGGCCTGACCTCCGGGCAGGCCGCCCCCCCGCGGTCCGCCCAGAGGTCGGACCCTACCTAAAGGCCTTTCCCTCTCGATTCTTGTTGCCGGATTCCCGCCCTCCGCGCACACTCCCCCCACCCTATGCAACTCGGAATGATCGGTCTCGGCAGGATGGGCGCCAACATGGTTCGGCGGCTCATGAAAGATGGACATCAATGTGTCGTTTATGACACCAACCCGGAGACGGTGAAATCTCTCGTGGCCGAAGGTGCGATCGGGGCGTCCTCGACGAAGGAATTGACCGAGAAACTCACCGCGCCCCGCAATGTTTGGGTCATGGTTCCCGCAGCCATCACCGACACCGTGGTGAACGAGCTGGCCACCCACCTTGCAAGCGACGACACCATGATCGACGGCGGCAATTCCTACTTCCGCGATGATCGGCGGCGCAGCACCCACTTCAAACCTGCGGGCATCCATTATCTCGACGTCGGCACCAGCGGCGGCGTCTGGGGACTCGAACGCGGCTATTGTATGATGATCGGCGGAGACACCTCCGCCGTCGAACGCCTCGATCCCATTTTTAAATCTCTCGCTCCCGGCAAAGGCAATCTGGAACCCACCCCGGGTCGGGAAAAACTCGGCGGCACATCGGAAGAAGGCTATCTGCATTGCGGACCTTCGGGTGCCGGCCATTTCGTCAAGATGGTCCACAATGGAATCGAATACGGCATCATGGCCGCCTTCGGAGAAGGCTTCGACATTCTCGCCAACGCCAATGCCAGCTTGAAAAAAGGTCAGGCCGATGCCGAGACCGCTCCCATCGGGGACGACTACGTCTATGACGTCAACCTCGCGGACGTGTCCGAAGTCTGGCGCCGCGGCAGTGTCATCAGTTCCTGGCTGCTCGATCTGGCGGCAATTTCCTTTGCCGGCGACCCGACATTGGAGAGTTATTCCGGCCGGGTCTCGGATTCCGGCGAAGGACGCTGGACGATCATGGCCGCGATCGAAGAAGCGGTGGACTGCGACGTGCTCAGCGCCGCACTCTTTGCCCGTTTTCGTTCCCGCAAAGACCACACCATGGCGGAAAAAGTCTGCTCGGCAATGCGGTTTCAGTTTGGCGGTCACCTCGAAAAACCTTCTGGCGGGTGAGGCGTCCCTCCGGCAAGTCGCTTGCGCTCGCGCTCGGGATTTGCTTCGTGGGTTGGGGACTAGCAGGTTGCGCCACACACCCACACGAGACCGACTTTACGGCCATCTCGACACAGCTCGGAACCATCCGATGGCAGCAAGGCGCTCAGGCTATCACCGGCAAGGTCGTGTTCTCACGGGATGCCCAAGGAGCCGTCCAAATGCAATGGAACCGCTCCCAAGAATCACCCGCTCTCCGTCTCCTTCTCACCCCGGATGGACGACTGACCGCTTCCGGTTCCCTCACCGACCACCCTTGGACCGGCCCCATGGATCGGGCTCCACAAAGCCTTTCCTCCTGGGCTAATTTCCTCACCACTTATCAGCAGGCGGCGGACCTCACTCCCGGTTTCCGGGAAATCCACTCCCCCGCTCACCGGATTGCCTACGAAAAAACGCCTCTCGACTTGCAGTCTCTCAGTGTCGCCAGCGCAGATATTCACGAATCAATCGCGGCGATTTTTCTCCCTACACTCACTCCGGATCCTGACTCCAGCCAGCCCGAGAAAAGCTCCGCCCGTTAGTAAATGTTGGCTCCTGCGTTTTTCCTTGTGGGTTGCCTCTATTTCCTGCGAGATTCCCCGGCCGTCAGCGTGAACATCTAGGGGTCTCTCCTTTCCCGGCCGGCCGGAGATCCTAAGGTTCCCTTGCCGACTAAAATGCTATGATTTTTTTCCGCCCGCATCCCCTTCCCTCGGCCCCCAGACTCCCTGTAACGTCTGATCCATTGTACCTCGTGCCCGTCCTCTCCAACAACACCTCCCGTATTTTCCCAGCGGAACCTTTCTGCAGCGGAAGATACTTTTTGGGCAAAAAGGTTCTCAGCAAGCTGGCCCTCGTTTCCTTCCTCGGCCTCCTCCTCGCCTCGGCCTCTGCAGGCTCGGCCGCCCCTGCACAGTCCTCCGACACTTCCGAGGGGGGCAAGATCCCTCTTCGCATCATCGGAATGCCCGATCCCGGGGCGACCGAGCCCACCGCCGTGGCCGCTTTGCGCGTCCATCAGGAATTCCTCCGGCAAAACCCCACCGTCGACCTCGTCCGGGCGGAGGGGATCCGTTTGGAGAATGTCGTCAGCGAGGTGACCACCGTCATGATGATCGCCGGCGGGATCGCCCCCGACGTGCTCCAAATGAATTTTCGCAGCATGGATACCTTTGTCCGCATGGGTGTGGTCGAGCCTCTCAATAATTTTTTGGAAAAAGAATCTCCGGAAGCTCGCGAAGCCCTTCTTTCCCGGATCCCCACCCAAGTTATTCCGGTGGTGAATCGGTTTGGACCCGACGACGAGCGGCGGCTCTATGGTCTTCCCACCAAATTGCTTTTCACCGGTCTCTTTTTTAACCGCGAGCTCTTCCAACAGGCCGGACTGCCTCTGCGCGCACCCAAAGACTGGCCCGAGATGGTGAAATTCGCCCGGGCGCTCAAAACCCTCGGTCCCAAGATTCGCCCGCTCTATCTCAACGGTGGAGCCAACGCCAGTTGGAATCTCATGAGCTTCCTTTGGTCTGCCGGAGCCGAAGCGGTGGTGGAAACCGAGCCGGGAACCTGGCGGGCGGCCTTCGACACCCCGGAGGCGGTGACCGCCTACGAGTTCTACTATCAACTGGTCGAGGCCGAGCGTCTCGTCTCCCGCTCCGGGGGATTAAGCAGCGCCGAAGAGTTGCAAAAAACCGGTATGTTCTTCGGCTATATCGGAGACGCCATCCGCTACGATCCGGAAAAATTTGGCTTTGGACCGGTCCCCCTCGGTCCGACCGGCTTGCGCGGATCGGAGATTAATTCGGGCGTCTTGGGGGTCTTCTCCCAGATCAAGGATCCGGCCGTCAGGCAGGCGGCCTGGGAATATGTCAAATTCATCACCAGCGAGGAAGCCGAGCGCATCTCCATCGACACCATGGTCGAACTTGGTATGGCCGATCAACTCAATCCCGTCTATCTGCGCAGGTATGGTTTCGACCAATATCTAGCTCTGCTCCCCAAGGGCATGGAGGAGTCTTTCCAACAGGCGCTCAAAGACGGAAAACCCGAGCCCTATGGCCGCAATTGCAATCTCGTCTATCAGGAGATGACTTATCCGCTCGACCAGATTCTGATCAGCGACGAGATCGCCACGCTCTGGAAAGCGGGAGAACTTGAGCAGGTTCGCGAACGTATCGCCGCCATCCTCAAAATAGCCGTCGAACGCACCAATGAGCGCATGATCGGTTATGTGCCGCCGAAGGAAATGGCCTTCCGCCGTCTCGTCGCTCTCGGGGTCGTTATCGCCATTATCATCGCCTTTGTCATCGTCGGCTGGCGGGTCAGCCGCATTTTTGCCGACGCCGGCCGCATGGCCGCCAGCCCGGTCGCCTCCCGCGGCATTCTTCCCTGGCTCTGTCTGGCCCCGGCCCTCCTTCTCATTCTCGTCTGGCATTACCTGCCGCTGGCCCGGGGGACCATCATCGCCTTTCAAGACTACCAATTGGTGCTGCCCTCCGCCTTTGTCGGCCTCGATAATTTCGCCAACGTGCTCTTTGACGCCACTTTTTGGCGCTCCCTCGTCGCCACCGCCCACTACGCCGCCTGGGTCCTCACCGTCGGATTTGCCCTCCCCATCCTGCTGGCCTACGCCCTCCATCTCATTCCCAAACACAAAATTTTCTTCCGCATCCTCTATTACCTCCCCGCGGTCATCAGCGCCACGGCGGTGTTCTTTCTCTGGCGGGAATTATTTGGCATCGATGGCTTCCTCAATCAAATGCTGCGCTTCGTCGGATTCGAAGCCCGGCGCGCCTGGACAGATGACCCCAACCTCGCCATGCTTTCCTGCGTGCTTCCCATGTTCTGGGCCGGAGTGGGGCCGGGATGCCTCATCTATCTCGCTGCCCTCAAAACCATCTCCGTCGAGCAATTTGAAGCAGCTGAAATTGATGGAGCCACCTTCCTCCAAAAGACCCACTTGATCGTTTATCCCGGACTCAAAGGCCTTATCCTCATCAACCTGACCGGAGCGATCGCCGCCGCCTTTCACGGGGCGACCAATATCCTCATTATGACCGGTGGAGGGCCCAATGGAGCCACCGAGGTCACTTCCCTCCTGCTTTTCTTCGAAGCCTTCACCCGCTTGCGCTTGGGACACGCAACCGCCATGGCTTGGATTATCGGCAGCATGCTGATCGGCGTCACCGTCATCCAGCTCCAACGCCTCAGCCGGATGGAATTCAAAACCGCAAAATAAAATGTTTTTCTCACCCACCTCCGCCCGCAGCCTCCCGGTGCGCTCGCTTTTCGCGAGCATCTATTTCTTTCTCATCCTGGGGGGGATCACCATGGTCGTACCGTTCCTCATCATGCTCACCGGGTCGGTGGAGCCCCGGTCCCAAAACGACAAAATCGACTTCTTTCCGCCCTATCTTCTCAGCGAGGACGCTCTCTGGTCCCGCTATGTCGAAATCAAATACCATGGCTTCACCAACTATCTCCGGATGGCCTGGAATGATCCCGAAGCCTCCTTCCTCTCGCTTCCGCAGCTGGCCAAGGTCGAATCCCGCCCCAAGGACATCGCCCTCTGGGAGGAATTCCTCGAGGCTGAAAAACTTCCAGAAGAGCTCTTTGCGATGGGATTTATGCGCCAGAATCGCCGCATGCCCGACTTCACCAGCTTCGCGTTCCGTGACTGGCTGGGGGAAAAATATGGTACGATTGCTGGCATCAACCGTACCTTCGACACATCGTTCCCCAGCATGTCCAGAATTGCCGCACCGCACGTCCGCATCGACGGAGAGATCCTTCCGAATACCCCAATGGTCAATGCCTTCCTGGAATTTTCCGCCGCCCAGCCGCCCAGTCGGAAATTTGCCTGGAACATCGGAGGATACTACCGGACCACCATTCTTCCCCGTTTGGTGGACTCGAAAATCTCCGCGTACAACCAACGTTTCGGCACCACCTACGCGGAATACGCCGAGGTCCCCTTTCCCGCCACCGTCCCGGAGATTGGGGCCGAGCCCTGGTTCTTCTTCGTCTCCCGCATTCTTCGCACCGATTTTGTTCAGTTCACCCCTGCCGGCCAGACCCATCAGGCGGCCTCCCGTTTGGGTAAAAGCGAATTCATCCGCACCACCGCCCAACCCGGAGATCTCATCGTGGTCTCGGCCGATACGCTTTTTCATCAGTGGGCGGTCGAGCGCGGCGTCTCCGACGCTCGTATTCCTCAAGAAAGCCTTGATCGAGCAGATTTTGCCCAGGAAAAAACTTTCTGGCGCAATCAATTCCTCACCTTGAACTACCGGATGGTTCTCGGGGAACTTCTCGATAAGGGCGGAGCTATCCGCAACACCTTCATCCTCGTCATCCTTTCCGTAGCCGGAGCCCTTATCATCAACCCCCTCGCCGCCTATGCCCTCTCGCGGTACAAGATGAAGTCGTCTTATCATATCCTTCTCTTCTGTCTGGCCACCATCGCCTTCCCCGCCGAAGTCACCATGATTCCGGTCTTCCTCCAATTGAAGGAATTCCATCTCCTCAATACCTTTGGCGCCCTCGTTCTCCCGGGCCTCGCCAATGGATTCTCGATTTTTCTTCTCAAAGGATTCTTCGACAGCCTTCCGCGCGAACTTTACGAAGCGGCGGACATCGATGGTGCCAGCGAACTCACCACCTTCTGGACCATCACGATGAACCTCTCCAAGCCGATCCTTGCCGTCATCGCTCTCCAGGCTTTCGTCACCGCCTACGGCACCTTCTTCTTCGCCCTCATCCTCGCCCCGGATCCAAAGATGTGGACTATCATGGTCTATATTTATCAGCTCCGCGCGCAGGTGGGACCGCCCGTAGTGTACGCCTCTCTCATCATCACCGCCCTGCCGACATTGATTGTTTTTGTGACCTGCCAAAACATCATCCTGCGTGGCATCGTGGTTCCCTCGGACAAGTAGGCTCGGATGAGCAGCTGTTTAAAATGAGATGCCGGCGGCGGGACTCGAACCCGCACACTCATTTCTGAATAACGGATTTTAAGTCCGTTGCGTCTGCCATTTCGCCACGCCGGCTTTCTGGAAAATCCGCTTTCCCCATGGAAATCCGGACCCACCCTTCTTAGCGAAAAGTTCCTCTGCAGGCAAAGCGGATTCGTTCCCAATCGATGGGTGCTCCTCGCCCCTGCCTCATTATCCCCGGCCATGTTGAGGCCAGGGCCAGCATCCAAAAATCCGCCCTCCCGCCACTTGCTACCTTGCGGCTTACTCCCCTTTGCTCCGGTTGCCAATGTTGCCGATTTGAAAACCTGGCCGCTGCGTTGCCGCGCGTCACCGACGGAGTTTTTGGAGAGTTTCTCCGTGCGAGCGCATCTGGGAGCCTGTGGAGAAACGGTTCGTGATGCCCCCGCCGAGAGGCTGGGGTGAAATTTGTGGGGATCCAATGGTCGATGCGATTCGTAATCCTCATTGTGAAGAATCAATTTATGAAAACGAACGCGCATCTCGGCGCTCTTGTGGCCGACGCGCTCGCCATGCCCGTGCACTGGTACTACGACCGAGAGGCGCTTTTGGCGGAATACGGCCCGGTGGATCGATTTTTGGCTCCACACGCTAAGCACAGTGGAAGCATTCTTTGGCGGTCCGAGTATTCGCCCATCAATGCGAAAGGGGATATTCTTCACGATCAGGCCCAGTATTGGGGGCGCGAAGGCGTTCATTACCACCAGTTTCTTGCGGCGGGTGAGAATACGGTGAACTTTAAGCTGGCCGACCTCCTGTTCCGACAAATCACCTCACAAGGGGGGTACGATCCTGATCGTTGGCTGGAGACGTATATCGACTTCATGCTGACCCCGGGGAGCCACCGGGACACCTATTTGGAAGAATACCATCGCGGATTCTTCACTCGCTACGCGCAGGGCAAAAAACCACGCAAGTGTGGAATCCGCGACGAACACATCGGCGGGCTGGCCCATGTGCCGACCCTGTTTGCAGCGCTGCCGGAAATGCCGGTGGGCGAGCTTCGGGCGATCGTCAAAGAACACGTCTCATTGACTCACCTGCATGAGGATGTGCTGCGGGCGGCGGACTGTCTGGTTTGTCTCCTTCATCACCTTTCGGAAGGCCTGCCGTTGCGAGAGGCTCTCCGCGATCAAGCGGGCGATTGGTTTTCGAGCAAAAGAGCGGAAGGCTGGTCGTCAGAGGAAGACACGGTTGTGATTGGCAAACGGTTGAGTCCGGCGTGCTACATTAACGAGTCGTTTCCGGCCAGCCTCTACCTTGCCTGGAAATATCACCAAAGCTTCGACCTTGGGATCATCGCCAACGCGATGGTTGGCGGCGACAGTTGTCATCGCGGGGCCGTGGTGGGAGCCCTGCTTGGTCTCAGCAATGGAGTGCCGGACCGCTGGCGGCATGGCTTGCAGTGTTATCAGCCCGACCGGTCGGGTGAACCCGCCTGAGCCAACGCTAGCCACGCCCAAAGGCCTAGGGCCTAAAATCACCGCCAGTCCCCACGGTGCGGAAGACCTTATCTTGCTCACCGAAATGGTGCGTAACTTCGGCGGGGGCCCCGCTCTGATCGCCAACGAGGATTGCAATCCTTCCATCTGGAGTATCTTTCCGGCATGACACTTCTTCCCGGTTGCCAAGCGATTCTTTTGACCGCGGTTTTCCTGTCGATGATTCGCCCCGTGTCTGCCGGACCACTCGACGCCTATCGCTGGGAAAACCGGCTGATCATCGTGTCTCTCCCGGAGGACGGGGAATCTCGTGACAACCTCACGAACTCCCTAGCTTCGAGCCGCTCGGGAATTGAGAAGCGTGATCTGAAGGTGATTGATGTCTCGCCCGGCGCGCCCAGGATTCCCCAGGCGCTGCGACTGGAGGCCCGCCAAACGCAAAGGCTCCGCGAGAAACTGAAACTGAGCGATTCGGAAGCACGAGCCGTCTTCATTTTGATCGGGAAAGACGGCGGGGAAAAATCGCGACAGATGGGAACCCTCGATCTCGCGAAATGGTTTTCCCTGATCGATCAGATGCCCATGCGTCAGAAAGAAATTCGCCAGCAAGAGAAGCGCGGAAAATGACTGAAAAACGGGACGCACACGGAGAAATTTGGTGCGTTCTCCCTGTCCCCGAAAACAGCTTCTCTTTCGAACTTATTCGGGATAATTTCCACAAACGGTTGCCAATGTTCTCTTCCCCTTCTGTTCCCGGGAAACCCGCTGCTGGCCGAACCGCTCTACCCGACCAAATACATCGAACGCATGGGCACTGGCACCCGCGACATGATCAAAAAATGCGTCGCGGCGGGTCTGCCCGAAACCAAGTTCCGACTCGCGGTGACGATGTGGACGTCACCAAGGCGATTGGGTTTCCCGGGGAGAAATTCGCGTCGGTCGATGCGTACGGCCCGATGCAGGTCGTGGAGTTTCACAATGCCCACGATACTGAGGTTCGAAATGAGCAAGCTCGCTTTGCCTACGATGAGTGGTCTACGGGTGCGAGTTCGATGGGGCGGGAGGCGAAGCTCTGATCGAGCGGAAGTTGGATAAGATGATCCGGCTGAACGCGAGTCGTTACGACTTCCTCGACCGCTTCCAGAAGATGAGGAAGGAAGCCGCGTTTACACCCAGGCGGCTTGCGAGAGCGCAACCAAGCTGACATTGTTCCGGACCCGGGGGCCGGCGCTTACTGCTCGATGCCGTATTCGCTCCAAAGGGCCGCAACATGCGGGGCGGCGTCCGACGGCGTCATACCGGGATGGTCGGCATAGACTTGTTGCACGTCTCGGAAAAACTGTTCGAAGCCAGCGGGCGCAAAGAGGTAGAGCATCCTCGCTGGATTCGGCTCCGGATTTCGCCAGGTGAAGGCGCAGTGCTCCGGAATATGAAGGACCATGCCAGGTTCGGCTTCGACAAGCCTCGTCGCGAATTGAAAGTCGATGCGGCCCTGAAGGACGTAGATCGTATGCGATTCTCTGGTATGCCAATGCGGAACATTCGGGGCCACGAAATTTGGGGCGACATCGTACTCCAACATGGCGAACCGTCCCCCGGTCGCAGCGGCGTCGAGCTTGATGGTCAATCGACTAGCACCAAGAGGAACGGTGACGCCTTCTTTTGGGTCGAGGATCAGCGGGTCGTGATTCATGAGCTCAGCGGAGCATAGGGAAAAATCCTCAAACCCACTACTTCCAAAGCGTAGCGATTGGACTATTTCACTTCCATGTTTAGCCGACCCGGTTCGCCGACTATGGCCCCACTCGCCAGAGAGCAATTGTTGAAATTTGGTGCGTTCCCCTGTCCCCGAAAATAGCTTCTCTTTCGAACTCATTCGGAATAATTTTCACGAACGGTTGCCCGCGCTGCGCGCAAGGCCACCCTCGACGACCTCGATCCGGAAAACATCGTCCGTCGCACCCGCAAGGCCCGCAACTTCCCGCTGCCCATCGAAGCTGAAATCACCGAGGTGCCCACCCGCCTCAACCTCCTCGACGACGGCCGACCCACCAACGCCGCCATCCTTCTGTTCGGAAAATTCCCCCAACGCTTCACCCTCCCCTCCGAGGTCATAGTGGTTGATCTTACCCTTAGGGCCCTCAAAGCCGATCGATAGGGGAAATCTGGAGGGGGACAATCCTGAAATATGGATTCGGCACGATGCCGACAGATGCGACTTCCCGGTTGAAAGCCTGGCCGTTCGGCCAATCCCTGATCCGTTGCAGCCGACTCCCGCATTTCGACTTCGTCAGATTCCCGACCCGCGTTCCAGTTCGCCGCCGACGGACGGTGAGGACCCACGGGAGAGTTCGACCGCGAATTGGCAGAGCTCCTGAAGCGATTCTTCAAGGGATCGTTCTCCAGTCAAAATTTCGATCTCCGGGGTCTCCGGGGCTTCGTAAGGCGATCCGAGTCCAGTGAAGTCTTTGATTTCCCCGGCGCGGGCTTTTTTGTAGAGGCCGCGGGGGTCGCGGGCTTCGCAGACTTCCAGGGACGCGTTGACATATATCTCCGCGAAGGGAATTCCGTCCCGGTCGCAGATCCGGCGGACATTTTCGCGGTCGGCACGATAGGGCGAGATCAAGGAACAAATCACCACCAGCCCGGCCTCGGCCATGAGCTTGGCGGTTTCGCCGGCGCGGCGAATGTTTTCGGAACGATCTTCCGGTGAGAATCCCAAATTGGCGCAAAGTCCATGCCGGAGGTTGTCGCCGTCGAGGATGAAACTGGCCAAGCCACGGCGGTGGAGTTGGTATTCCAGACCGGTGGCCAAAGTGGATTTTCCGGAACCTGACAATCCGGTGAGCCAAAGGATTGCGCCCCGATGGCCGAGGTGTTCGACCCGGGCTTCGCGGGTGACCGGACTGATCGTCCAGGTGATGTTGCCGCTGGTGACAGTTTGATCGTTGGCGTATTCGGCTTCGCGAATGATGCCGCCTCCACCGATGCGTTTACCGGTCACGATGACAAAGCGGCCGCTTTCGCTAATGCGATCATGGCGGTCAAAGGCCAACGGCTTGCGGACGCGGATCCGGACGTCGGCGACTTCGTTTTTGTGGAGCGCTTCCGGCAATCCTGGGAGCGGCTCCAAAGTCGATGAATCGAGCACCCGGGTGATCTCCACGAGACGACCTTCTACGCTTTGGGTGCCGATTTTCAAAGTGAAGGGGGTGTTAAGCGCGAGGGATTCGGCCTGCAACCAAAAGAGGCTGGCCTGGAGTTCGCGGCCTTCGGCTGGTCCCTCTCCGGGATGACTTCCGATTTGTCCGCGCTCAACAAAAATTTGTTCTTCCAGGGTCAAAGCAACCGCCTCGCCCACGGTGGCTTCCGTGGGAGGCACGGACGCATTCCATGCTTCAATCGTTTTGACCCGGCTCTTTTTTCCGCCCGGCCAAAACATAATCTCGTCACCCACCTTGAGGCTGCCGGTCTCGATGCGACCCGCGAGAATCCGCCGCGCGTCAAAGCGATAGACATCTTGCAAAACCAAGCGCAGCGGAAGCCCTTCCGGCGGGGCGGAGATTTCCAGTTGCTCCAAGGCCCCCAAAATCGGCGCTCCGGTGAACCAATCCATTTCCGGGCTGGGCTTGGTGATGTTCAAGCCGAGCTTGGCCGAGATAGGAATGAAGGCCAGCGGCGTAATCCCGAGCTTGCTGAGGAATTCGGTGTAGTCGGTTTCCACTTGTGCAAAGCGTTCCTGCGAATGGCCAACCAAATCCATTTTGTTCACCGCTACCAAAATTTGCCGAATCCCCAGCAAGGACAGCAAGTAAGCATGGCGTTTCGATTGTTCCTGGATGCCTTCATGCGCATCGATGAGCAAGATTGCGGCGTCGGCACTGGCCGCCCCAGTAATCATGTTTTTCAGAAATTCCTTATGGCCCGGCGCATCAATGATGATGTATTCCCGATGGGCAGTTCGAAACGGCAACTGGGTCGTATCGATGGTGATGTTTTGTTCCTGCTCCTCGAGGAGGGCATCGAGCAGGAAGGCATATTCAAATTCCATTCCCTCGGCCTCGCTGGCCTTGCGGATCTGCTCGACCTTGCCGTCGGGCAGCGAATTGGTGTCGTGAAAAAGCCGGCCGATCAGGGTTGATTTCCCATGATCCACATGGCCAACAATGACGATGCGAAGCTTTTGCGAAGTGGGATGTGGGAGGTCGGAAGTGGGAAGTTCTGTGTGAGCCATGTTACTTGGAGGCTTGGTTGCTTTTGGTTGTTTTAATGGCGGTGACAGTGATGGCAAGAATCTCGTCAGCTTCTTGATGGAGCGGAACGAGCAATTCAGGTTTGATCAGGGCAAGAGCTTGAATGACTTCCATCCAATAGATGGTCTCATCGCACTCTTCTTCAACGATGCCAAGCTTGGCGGCAAATTCTGCTTTCGATCGCGCCCGTCGGGCGGCGCGGTAGTTGGCTCCGACGGAAGTGCCGCATCGGACAAGCTGCGCCGCAATGGTGTTTCCTGATCGCGAGGCGGGAAGAGCCTCCGCTAGGCGAACACAACGTACGCCAAACTCAAGCGTTCGCGCTTTGAGATCCAATCCTTCCGACTTCCCACTTCCCGCTTCCGACTTCACATGAACCCCTTTGCACGGAGTTTTTGCATGGCGTTGCGCTCGTGATGGTCTTGGGCGCGACCGGCGCGTTCGCTGGTTTTGGTCACCATCAGCTCGGCCACGATGGCCGGGATGTCGGTCGCTTCGCTTGGGATCGGCTTGGTGATCGGCCAACACCCCAAGGAACGGAATCGGTAGAGTTTACCGTCCTCACCCGGCCGGGCGAAATACATTTGGGGGATGGGAATTTGTTCCCGTTCGATATAGCGCCAGATGTCCACCTCGGCCCAGTCGAGGAGCGGTTGAACCCGGATGTGTTCACCTGGCTCCAAGGCGGTGGTGAATTGATTCCAAAATTCCGGTGGTTGGTCTTTGTAGTCCCACTCGAACTCCGCATTGCGGGGCGAAAAGTACCGCTCCTTTGCCCGGGTGGAATCTTCATCCCGGCGAATGCCCGTGATCAAAGCGTCGAACTTCCGGTCCGCCATGACCTGTTGGAGCGCGACGGTTTTAAGTTCATGCGTCACCGTAACCGGATCATGAGTCTCGTAACCGACCGGCGACTCGTAGGTCCCGCGTCCCGCCCGGGCGTCTTCATTGATCTTCACGATCAAATCCAAGTCGTATTCTTTTTGGGCCCATTCCCGGAACTCCAACATCTCCGGGAACTCATAAGTCGTATCAATGTGGAGCAACGGATAGGGAATTTTCCCGCAAAATGCCTTCTTCGACAACCAGATGAGGACATTGGAATCCTTGCCCATACTCCAGGGCATGCATAGATTTGAAAAGCTGTGATAGGCTTCCCGGAGAAGATAAATACTCTGAGCTTCCAGTTCGTCGAGATGTTCCATAATCGAATATCTACTAAATTGGTAGTCATTCGATTTGGCAATAAAAAATTTCAAAAATGAGCACCACCATCCAACTCCTTACAATTCAAAAAATTGGCCCCGAATTGGCTCTCGCCTGGTCGGACGGCGCGGAGTCGTACCTGGCTCTCGAACCGCTCCGCCGCGCTTGTCCCTGCGCCACCTGCGGAGGCGAGCCCGATGTCCTCGGCAACCTTGATCGGCCCAAAGTCAGTTATTCGGACAAAAGCTTCGACCTCACCAGTTGGGAAATGGTCGGAGGATACGGCATCCAGCCCCGCTGGGCCGATGGTCACAACACCGGCATTTTCACTTTCCCCTATTTGCGGAAATTGGGAGGCGTTTGACCTGAAAAAGAAGAACGCGGATTAACCACAGAGTTCACGGAGGACACAGAGAGGATACCAAGGAACACAGACGGCACATGAAAACTCGAGGGAAGTTCAGGACAATTGCCTATATGACAACGGTCGGTTGAACTGTCTATTTCCGTTCTCCGTGCTCTCCGTGTCCTCTGTGGTTCAGAATCAGGAAGTGGAACGACTGGCGACCGCTCACCGGGTGACCACTGAGAGAAAATAGTCCACGGCGTAGGCACTCAATTGTCCCCCCGGACCATTGAAGTTGTAGTCGAAGGCATGGGTCGCCCACGGTGGTTCGACGAGAAGATGAGGGACGCCCGCCTCCTCCAGTCGGTCACTTAGTCTTTGGCTCTGTAAATTCCAGACCAAAGGGTCCGGCGGCCCATGGAAAAGAAGGGTTGGCACCGTCTTCCGATTGACGAATTGAATGGCGGAAGCGCTGTCATATTGGCTCGGCCGTTCCTGAGGAGTGCCGCCCATAAAATCCCGAACGACTTGAAGCGATTTCAAGATGTCGTCCTTACGCCCAAACCGGTAGGCGTAGTGGATGTCCGCCGGAGCATAAAAAGCGATCCAACCGCGAATGGCCGGATCCGGCCGGGAAAAAGCCCCCGTTTCCGCGATATGACCACCCGCAGACCTCCCCAAAAGCACAAAGCTTTCTGGGTCAACCCCCAGTTCCACCGCCTGGGCTTTGAGATAGGCGATGCCCATACTCAGTTGCCCCCAGCGAAAGCATCCAAACAGGAAGATTGGGAGCCTTAAAAAAAGCCGTAAGCGAAACCGCTAGGCTCAACAGCGCGACAATCCAACGGGCAACTTCAATCATAAAGATCCAGCCACCGTAGCTCAAACCCAAGGGAGGGGCAGCCCATTCCCTCCGCTGTCTTCGTTTTAAGCCGTGATGAAACGCGAGGCTCCCAAACTATCGCGTCAGTAAAATCAGAGGATTCGTCCCGCCAACCAGTCCCGCCACGGTTCCGCTCAACAAACAGGCCAGAGTTGCAGCAAGGAGGCAGCGCACCCAGGACCCGCCAAGCCACCGACCGTCAAAAAACCGCCCCCACTGGGAAAGAAACAGCAGAAGAAAATCCGGCACCATCCCCGCAGCCTGCGGATCCTAACCCGGCATATCCACGTGATGACTTTTTGAACGGACGCTGGCTACGTCGGCCCTTCTGATGAGTCTCCTTGGAGTGCGCGGACACGTCCGAGCTTTCTGCGCAGGGCGACATGTCGCCCCAGTCCCAAGGCGGCGTCATGCCGCCGCACTCCAAAAGCACTCGAAAAAGTTACCATCTTTCCTTCGATGTTCAAAGTTCCTCCGCTTCGTTCCGGTTGTCTCGCTCGCCCTCTAATCCAAAATTCCCAATCCGCATTCCGCAAAGCCGGCACCCGGGATGATCCCTCCGCTTCGCTTCGGGCTCTGCATTTTGGCTTCGCCTCTTTTCGATTGACTCGCTTCGCTCGCTTGGGCAGTGAACCGGGGTTCGCTCCCGCGGAGCCGCAAAGCCGGCACCCGGGATCGAACCGGGGACCGACGGTTTACAAAGCCGTCGCTCCCTATGGTAAACATTTTTTACTTGCCGAATGCTTGCCATATAGCGCATTGTTTCGCGTAGATTCGCAACCGCGCAAAACCCTGCAAAACGATGAAACAAACCAAACTCGCCCCCCCCCGCCGTATCAAGATTGCCGGAAAAACCTTTTGGAGAGTCACCGCACCCGCCCCCGGAGGTGGAAGAATCCGCAAGACCTTCAAGGAAAAGGATGATGCCCGGCTCTTCCATGAACGCTCCAAGGTGCAAATCACCCAATTCGGACAAGCCGCCATGATCGACGACCGCACCCGGACGGATGCCACCCGCGCCAAGGAAATCTTGGAAGGCACCGGAAAGACAATCGTTGATGCCGCCCGGTTCCTCCGTGACCATCTTGCAAAGGTCGATGGAGGAATGCCCATTGAGAAGGCCATCACCGCCTTTCTGGCGCACAAGAAAAGTGAAGGCGTGAGCGAACGTCACCACAAGGACTTGCGAATCCGCCTTGACCGATTCGTAGGCGAGCTTCCCAAAAACGCCACCACCGCCAACGTGGGGACCGCTGGCATTGACAGCTTTCTTTCTTCCCTTGGGGCGAGTGCGCAAACCTGCACGGGATACCGGGCCACCCTTCATGGCTTCTTCGCGTGGGCCAAGTCTCGCGGACATTGCGTCGAGAATCCCGTAGCGGAAGCCATGACCTTCAAGGTTGTTCCATCGGCACCCGGCATCCTTGAACCCGAAGAGGCCGCCGATTTGCTTGCCGCCTGCCACCCGTCCCTTCTCCCTGGCGTTCTCTTGGGGATGTTCTGCGGACTCCGACAGGCCGAAATCTCCCGCTTGGATTGGCGGGACATTGATCTTGCTGGCGGGATCGTCACCATCCGGGCGGACGTTGCCAAGACATCGGCCCGGCGCACGGTGGAAATCTCCGACAATGCCCGGACATGGCTTTCCCTCCATCCGAAGAAATCCGGTCCCGTCTGGCCGGAAGGGGAAGAAGCCCGGAACCTCTGGAATCTCTCCCGCATCAAGGCCGGATTCGGACCCTTCTTTTCCACCCGTGCCGCCGTCAATGAAGCGCAAACCGACCCGGCCACCGGGAAGCCATGGGAAAATCTGCGACCATGGCCAGCCAATGCCTTGCGGCATTCCGCCATCTCCTACCGACTCGCCGCAACCCGCGACCTTCCCCGCGTAGCCACCGAAGCGGGAAACTCTCCAAGCATCGTGCAAAGGCATTATGCGGAAATCGTGAAGCCGGATGCCGCCAAGAAATTCTTCTGCATCTCCCCGGACGCACCCGCCAACGTAACCGCCTTCAAGGGCAAAGCCGCCTGACATCATGCCAACACCCCGGACACCGAAGAAAAAGCCCGTGGCGGTCAAGGCAGACACCGCACCAGTGCCAGAAAAACGCGATGACGGGAATTCTGCCGTTCCTGTTCTGCCAGAAGTTCCGCACGAGAGGCGAGAGATTCGGCGATGCGAAGAGTTTGTGCTCTATGAGAAAACCGTGATTGAGGAAGGCGAGAAAGGATCGAGAAGGGAAGGTAAAAAAAGGAAGGTTAAGGTTCTTGAAGTGGAATCATCGCCCGATGTTGAACTTGCAATGAAGCGAGCGTGTTTTTCAACAAGTAGCCGGGCGGGAGCGGAAGGACGTTTGAAAATGAAACTGGCTCTGTGGGGACTCATGGAAGATGCCGCCGGGCACTTCATGGGGGACCGGGAAAGCCTGCTTGATGATTTAAGCGAGACACTAGGACAAACCCTGCTTGATGCGCTGAATAAGGCAGACGGGGCAGAGAAACGCGCTCGAATTGTCGTAAAAAAAGTTACTGCCGCCGCATCCGATGTTGAGGCAGCAATAACGCAAATGGTGAAGTACAGGGGGTACCGTCCAATGCCGGGGGACAAGACTCGGGGGGCGTGGACTTGGATACTTCAATTAGAAGCAAAGGACATTTTTCGCGAGACATTAAGCCGACCAACCCAAAGTGAAATTTGGGCTCGCCTTGATGATGAGGAGTGGAGTGTCGGCGTGAAGGATCGTCCCGAAAGACAACGCATGAAGATGGAGCAGGCAGGCTTGGGAAAGCTCCCGCCGTAGCATTCCAGCCATTCCGCCAATGTTTCCCCCCATGGCCGGGGGAGGACTTGAGGGGATCAACTTTATGCGAATAATAGGGGGTCGTTATGAAACACGACATCCCACTAAGCACCCACCCGGACGAAACAAACGCCATCAGTCTGCCCGAAGCGGCAAAACGAGTCTCTTGTTCTCGAAGATTTCTAGAGAAACAAATCTCTGCCGGACGCCTCCGGGTAATCCGACTGTCTGCGCGATGCGTCCGCATCCGTCCATCCGATTTGGCGGCATTCCTCGCAAGGGCAGCCGTATGAACGCGCACCTTGACCCGGCCCCGCCCGGAAACGAAAAGGCCGTGCCCCTCGAAAGAGAACACGGCAAAGCTGGCGAGCTTCAAGGCACCTTACCCCCTACCGTCACCCCGTCAAGCTCACCGCTGGCGATTGTGGCCCAACACGCCGCCGCTCTTGGCGTCACACCGATCACCATTTGGCGGTTGACCAAGCGTGGGTTGCTCAAACCGAACCGGGCGACGCGATGTCCGCTTTATCCCGTCGCTGAAATCAAGCGATTCTTGGAGGCCTAATATGAACGCGATCACCGACACCACCGGCGACATCGTCGTCACAGTTGCCTGCTCAGAGATTCGAGAGACCGCCGTTGAGATCGAGCCAGTTCCAGCGCATTTCCTGACATGCCGGGAAATCAATATCCTTGACCGCTACAAGATCCAGTGGGTGGCCGTTGAAGACATTCAGCCAAGCCCCGAAAACGATGAGATTTATGGGTCGATCGAAGAGGCCCACGATCCGGCCATGGGATCACTCATTGATTCAATTAAAGCCATGGGACTGGAGGAACCAATCATCCTCACACTCGACGGGTTTATCCTGAGTGGACACCGCAGATTTCATGCCGTGGAAAGGCTAAACTGGAATCGTGTCCCGGTTAGGTTTGCCAACATTCGCCGGGATCAGACAAATGATTACCACCGGCTATTGGCAGCATATAATCCGCAGAGAGTAAAATCCGTTGCGGCAGTCATGGCCGAGCAGTTCATTAAATCGGACGAATACACGACAGAAGACGATTTGCTTGACCGGGAATATGCCAGGACGGACACGGACGACCTCGACACGATGGTCGTGACGGGGACGAAAGACGTTTCCCCTATTAACCGCCGCACGGATTTTCTGGATGCTGCCGTTAAAGTAATTATGGAAATGCGGAGCTTTTGGCCGTTAACGATTCGACAGGTTCATTACAAGCTCCTAAACGATCCGCCGCTCACCCAGACAAACAAAAAACCTAATGAGCGCTGGAGATACAGAAACAATGATGCTTCTTATGAAAAACTGTCTGACCTTCTTGTTTCGGCTCGCTACCTGAGCCGCGTGCCAATGAGTGCGATTGACGATTTGTCGCGTCTTAGTAAAGATTTTAGCCACGTAGGCTTTGAGTCCGTCACGCAGTTTGTCGAAAGTGAAGTTGAGAGTTTTCTTTATGGTTATGGGCGCAATCGCATGGAAGGACAGCCTCGGCATATTGAAATGCTATTAGAGAAAAATACTCTCCTAAATATTGTTCAGCCTGTCTGCGAAAAGTTCATGATTCCTTTTTCGGTAAATCGTGGATACGGCAACCCAAGCCTATGGACAAAGATGGAGGACCGCTGGAGACAGGGCGGAGAAAAACCTTTCGTGCTGCTTTCCTTTAGCGACCACGACCCAGAAGGATTTGACCTTTGTGACGATGCCATCCGCTCGCTGAGGCACCGTCACGGAGTTGAGGTTGAACTTATCCGCGTTGGAGTCACTAAGGAGCAGATCAATCAGCACGATGTCCCGACAACGCTTGCGAAGAAATCATCCACCCGTTACCCGGACTATCTTGAGCGCACCGGCTCAACGGACACATGGGAATGTGAAGCCCTCGACCCGATGTTCATTCGGAACGAGATTGAGAACGCGCTTTTAAGCGTCATCGACATAGAGCAGATGCACGCAGTTATCAGGCAGGAGAATGAGGAGAAATCCCAAATCGGGAAAGTCCGATCACGACTCGGAATGCAGCTTCACCGCCTATTGAGCGAAGGAGAACAGCCATGAAATTCTTTCAAATATCGGAGGGGCACAATGAGCACCGTTGACTCTATCCTCGAACGCTGGCCGCTCCCGTCAATGCTGGCCCGGTTGAATGTCACAGTCCCGACGCGGGGAAAATTCCATTCCCCATTCCGGGCGGACAACACCCCGAGTTGCGAAATCTACGGGGAAACCGTAAGGGACCGGAGCAGCGGGGAGTCATACGATTCCATTCGATGCTTTGCCGAGATCAAGGGGATGAGCAATCCCGAAGCAATTAAGCACTTGGCCGCAGAATTGCCGGGAGCGAGACCGACCAGACCAGCACCGCAGAAACGGGACCTTGTGATTCCGAAACTTCATTGGTCCCATGCCGAACTTGCGGCCGTTGCCACGCTCCGAGGGATTTCCTCGTTAGGAATCCGACTCGCCGGGATGCATCTCGGAACCCTCCGATTCGTCGCGTTTCGCCGTCACGTTGACGCGATGGCAGCTAATCATAACGGAGGCAGGCCATGACCGCGCCATCCTGTTCTGTATTCAAAGACGGGTACGCAAAGATTCCTTTTGGCTCCGCTTCCTCGTCCGAAATTTCAGAGGCAATCCGCACCGGGCGAATCGGAGAGATTGATTTCTCCGGGCAGATTTCAGACATCCGAGAAGGCCAGGGCAACAAGGTCAAGCTGCCAGCATTTGCCGCAAGCGTTTCATGCACGACAAGGGACAAGGACGCCACCCCAGAGGAAAAGCAATTCGTTCACACCGGACGGCTTCAATGCGACTTTGACGGAAAGGATCATCCCGATTGGAATATGATCGAGAAATATCTTGAACTGACCGAGGACCCGCACGTTGAAAACGCTTTCCTCTCACCGTCCGGTACTGGTCTAAAAGCGATCATAAGGATTCTCGCAAACTTTGAACGTCATGCGGAATCGTGGCAGGCCGCAGCCGCTTATTTTCTGAGCCGCTACGGATTGAAGGTGGACAAGTCCACAAAGGACCCGATCCGGCTTTGCTTTTTCAGCCATGACCCGGACGCATTCTTTTCCACGAAGGCCGAAGAGTTGGACGTTGAGAAGTGGCGACCAATCCCCGCCAAGACGGAAGCGGCTCCCGCGCCCGAAGCTGGCGACAAGGAAGAGTTCCACGACAACGATGCCGGGCGGGCACGCCTGTTTTGCGCCCGGTGGCGGGACGAAATCCGATTCATTCCAGAGCGCAAAGTCTGGCTGACATGGGAGGGACGATGGAAACGCAATCACTCCGGGGGAATGAAGGGACTCGCCATCAAGCTGGCCGACGAGATGATTCAGAAAGCCGCCGCGATGAAAATGTCGATTGATAACAAAGCCAAGGCCGTGAACCGCGCTTTGACATGGGGAGATAGACGAACCATTGACAACCTTCTTTCGATGGCGGAGGCCGACGCTTCCATTCAATGGGACGCCGCCGAGGTGGACGCCGAAACGTTCTTGCTGGGAACCCCCAACGTCGTCATTGATCTAAAGACAGGGACCGCTCGCGAATACTCCCGAGATGATAAAATCATCCTTTGCACTCACTCCCGGTTTGATGCGAACGCCACCGCACCCCGCTGGGAAAAGTTTCTTGAGGAAGTATTCCCCGACCCGGAAGTACGCCGCTTTGTCTGGAAAGCTGCCGGGTATTCCATCACGGGCGACATGGGCGAAGAGGTTTTCTTTATCGCTCACAATTCCGGGCGCAATGGCAAATCGAAATTCATTGGCGCAATCTGCCATGTTCTTGGCGACTACGCCGACACGGCGGGCCAAGCCCTCGTTATCAAGGACAGTCATGGAGCCGATCCCAAGAATGCAAAGGCGAAGATCGTAGGGAAGCGTTTCTTGCGTGCTCCCGAGATCGAGGGAAACCAAAAGCTAAATATCGGCCCGATCAAAGATATTGTCGGAGGCGACCCGATTGACGCGGAACAAAAATTCAAAGACCCCTTCACCTTCCGGCCCGTCTGCAAACTCTGGATTGCCACCAATCACAAGCCTAACGTGGCGGACACGGGAACCGCCATTTGGGAGCGAATCCGGCTCATTCCATTTGAACGGTATTTCAAACCGGAGGAACGAGATTTGAACCTTGATTCGAAGTTGAAAGCCGAAGCGTCAGGAATCCTCAACTGGCTTGTTCAAGGTGCCCTTCTCTGGCAGGCCGAAGGCTTGGAGCCGCCCGCCAAGGTGCGCGCCGCCGTGGATGCCTACAAACGGGAGGAGGATATTCTCGCCGACTTTATCGAGGAATGCACCGAGGCCGACTTAGACGCCACCACAACGCACTCTGATATTTTCAAGGCCTATCAGGAATGGACGGTGGAATCAGGAATTAAGTTCGCATTCACGAAGAACGTGCTCGCCAAGAAGTTGCGGGAACACGGTTGGCGCGACACCCGGACCCCATCCGAGCGCATTAACTGGGTGGGAAGGACCGTTCTATGACGCAAATGACGCAAATCTTAAAAATCCCCGAAAGTTTTCTCAGTACGCGTACTAAAGAAAACTTTAGGGAAAAAACGGGAAAAGCGTCATTTCCGTCATTGGACACCCCCGCAAACCGGAACATTTCCACGCACGAACGCGCCGCCGCTTACGTGGCCAGCATCCCCGCTGCCGTGTCTGGTCAAGGTGGACACGTTCAAACCTTCTCCGTCGCCCGCTCCCTTGCGCATGGCTTTGCCCTCCCGCCTGCCGATGCGTGGCCCATCCTTATGGCCTACGGTGCGCGATGCCTGCCACCTTGGAGCATTGACGAGTTGCGTCATAAGCTGGCCGACGCCGAGAAGCCGACCGGGCACCCAAAGCCGAAAGGCCACCTTTTGAAGAACGCCGCACCCTTTGGCGTTCGCACCGTGTCTCTTCCTCACCGGGAGACACCGCGCCCCGTCCCGACATTCCCCGCCACCATTGGCCGGATTTCTCTCCCCGCCGATCTTGTTATCAGAAAGCGGGGAGAAGTGCCCCCGGACCCCGCCGCCGAACTGGCCCCGGTTGGCTGGTGTTCTGAATGCTGGTGGACATGGAGCCGCGCCTTGCGCCCCGGTTCCTGTATCTGCACCGGGGATGTTGCGATCCGGCCCGGCCACCCCAAGAAAGCCATGAAGCCCGCCAAGCCATGACCGCAGCCGAAACATTCCCGCCCTTGCCCGTCCGCGCCTCAGTCGCTGGGGACATCCTGCCGACCATCATCATTGATACGAGAGAGCAAACCCCGCTCGCGTTCCATCGCCTGCCATCCCGCGCCGGGACGTTGACCCAGGGTGATTATTCCATTGCCGGCCTTGAGTCTGATTTTGCCATTGAGCGCAAATCCATCTCCGATCTTGTCGGCTCACTCACTTCTGGCCGGGAGCGATTCATGCGAGAGATCGACAGGCTTCGGGGTTGCCCCTTCGCCCGGTTGCTCATAGTCGGAACGGAACACGATATCGCATCGCACCGATACCGGAGCAATGCCAGCCCGAAGGCCATCATCAATTCTCTTCATGCCATCGAGAGCCGCGGCTTGCCGGTTGTCTTTGCCGACAATCCAGCCAAAGCCGCCACCCTTGTCGAACGCTGGGCCTGGTGGAGATGCCGCGCTGTTTTGAATATCGGCAATGATCTCCTCAGATCCACCAATTAAACCACGGCCATGACCGAGACATCAACGCCCATCTCCTTCATGGCAAGGACACCCGCTCACCGACCGCATTCGCCCGCTCGACAACTGAATTGTAAATCTCCCCCGAAATCACAGACGCCGTGATTGGCATTGTTCCCCGGTTGGACACCGTGAATCCATAGACCGAATCTTTCCTTGTTGGAATGGCCGAGGCCGAGAAAGTGTGAGTGTCTAGCGCAAAGCGAACATACCCTGAAGCGGACAGGTCTCCAGGAGGAGAGATTCGATCTCTTTCAAGATGGGAAGCAATTGCCCCATTTACGACCTTCTGTGCAGCCGCCTCGCTCATCCGATACCCGAATCCTTCCTTGATCGTGGATTTTGACCCAGCACACCCGGCCAGAGCCAACGCAACAAAAAGAAGCGCAATCTTCATGCCCTCCGAATATCTCCCGCGCCCGGCAAATGCACGCTTCATTTTTCCAAGCCCGACACACACTTGCCGGATAAAAGCCCCGTAGCGGTCAACGTGGCGTCAACGCATCTCATTCCCGCCAATGACCACAGTCACAACTTGCTGGCCGTTCATCTCCATCTTGTCCGGTTCATTCCATCCCATTGACCGGGCGAGCATTTCCCCGTACTTCGCCGTCACTGGCGACTCTGGCGGAAGCTCCCGGAAGCGTTTCAGCAAATCGGCTTGGAACTCTTCCCGACTCAAAGCCAGCTTCTCCGCGCCTGATTTTTGAAGTTCTGCAATCCGCGCCTTGAGGTTAGCATTTGTTAGCAGCCGTGAGGCCGATTCTTTGGCCCCGCTCTTGGAATACCCGCACTTGATGTACGCAACCGTGGCCGACACGTCACCACGGGCGACAAGCTGGGCAAATCGTTCATGCTTGGGGTTTTTCAGGAGGTCCATTGCAGTTTCTACTGAAGCATATTCCCGACCGCTTGAAAAGTTCATCCTGCCGGGGACCGTGGCGGGACTGACAAAGGCCGACATTCTCCCGCTCCGTCAAACCTTGGGAAATGTTGTGAAACATTTGCAATTTCTTCCCGTTCAAAGCCCGGAAAAGGATAACAAAAGATAACAATTCCCCCCCCGCCGGCCAGGCACCGCGCCGGGATCGAGTCAAAACAATGGGAGAAGATTAAAGGGACGCTTCGCGCGCGTGCGCGTGCCCGAGATGCTTACGGAAATTCCTAGCATTTCCTAGCACCCTTCCCCGGCCAACCAGACCTTTTCTGACTATCCTTTGAAGGATTCACCCCTTGCCAGCATGAAAAGCCATGAGGCCGATTGATGGTCTGGGGGATCAATGAGGCCAGAATCCGGCAAGTATCTGGCAAGTGAACGAGATCCGGCACCCTGATTTTTTCTTCCCCAGCCATGAGGCCGCGTCGCAATCGGGAAGCCATGAGGCCGAAATCTGGTCGTATCTGGCCCCACCTAGGGAAATCCACTTGCCGAATACTTGCCATATAGGGGGGTGTTTTATGCGTTTTCACGCAAAACTGTGCGCAACACCTCTTGAGGCCACAACAGCCCGCAAAGCCTGTATTCATGCGGTTCTCCTAGGTAAAATGAGTAAGCCGGCACCCGGGATCGAACCGGGGACCGACGGTTTACAAAACCGTTGCTCTACCGCTGAGCTATACCGGCAAAATTACTGATAACAAGCAACTTGCGTAAACTCCAATTCCCGTTTGCTACACCCACTTCCTACACCTATGCTATGGACATACCGGAGCGCGCCCGTAAAGCAGGTAACAAGAAATGAAGACAAAGCAGGAAAAAAGGTATTCACGAGTTGCTGAAGGAATCTACCGCTATATCAGCGGCGGTTTTCACTTGAGGCGCAAGGTAGCGGGAGTAACGACGTGGCACAAGTTGAAAAACACAGACCTTCAGGCGGCAAGAAGGGAGGCCCGCGAGTTCCTCAGAACGAACCTCAAGATCCAGAGTAAGGCTGCCGCACGAACAGTGAAGGATTTTTCTCAGGAAGAGTTGGCTCGCTATAGCAACGCTGCAAAAATGACCCTGAAGAAGATTGAAGGGTTTCATGCAAAAGTCGTCGCCCACTGGTCCAGTGATGAAGGAACCTCGATCAGCTCAGCTACCAAGCTGGATGTGGAACAGTGTATCAATGACGCCGTCGGAAATTGCGGCTCAAGCTACCGCAATCAATTTGTCCAGTATCTCCGGCGGGTTTTTGATCGGGCTCTGGCTGCACAAGCCATTGGGGCTATTCCCGGCGCAGATCCTGGCGTGCGAAAAAAAGAAACGGTCTGGAAGCTTGGGAAAGTGATGCCCGTCATTGGGCTCATCCCCACGGTTGAGCAGTGGAGAAACATCGTTAAAGTGATACGAGGGCGAAAATTTTCCGATACCAACATTGAGGCAGCTGATGTCGTCGAGGCGTTTGCGCTATTGGGACTGGGACAGGCAGAGGTCGCATCGCTGGTATGGCAAGATGTCAATTTTGAGACAGTAACACTCAGGGTGACGAGACGAAAAACAGGCGTCCCCTTTTCAGTTCCTCTCAACTCAGCCGCACTGGAACTGCTCAAGCGCAGAAAAAAAATCACGGAGACCACCCCAACCACGAAGATTTTTACAATTTACTCTCCGAAGAAGGCCATTGAGGCGGCATGCAAAGATCTCGGGTATCCGGCTTTCACGCCAAGATCCTTTCGGAAACTTAATGTCACCGAAGCACTACGCGCAGGCGTGGGCCCCAAGGTTATCGCTGAAATGCAGGGACACCAAGATGGAGGGAAATTGATTCTGCGCACCTACAGCGCCGAGGTAAATTCGAACGAACTGGCAGCAGCCGGAACAAAAATGTCAGCGGTATTCGCCTCAGCCGGATCCAAACGTGAGCCTCCCAAACCGATGAAAAGCCTCAAGCCCCGCAAGATGGTCAACCTGCCCTTGACCCGACTCTAATTGCGTCGAACGTGCCCCCCAGTGCTGGCCCGCAGATGTCAAAAATAGTAGCGGTCGGCGCGGATTAAAATAAATTCTAAAAAAGGGCTTGCATGCTGTTATACCGCATGCGATATAACGCCTCGACATGACACGTAGCCCACAACACTTTGGAAGGATGCTGAAGAAGTTCCGCTTGAAAAGCGGATTCTCCCAAAGGCAACTTGCCGACAAAACAACCGTGCCATACAGCCTGATCTCCGCCCTCGAAAATGGAAAAAGAACGGCAGGCGAAAAAATTGCTTTCAAGCTCGTATCCGCACTCGGGTTGCAGGGAACACTGAAAGAAGACTTTTTGGAGTCGGCCAAGCTGACCTCGAAAAGGATCCGCCTCTCCATCCCTGACGAGACGGAAAAGCAAGATCCGAGCTTGTGGCTCAAGTTTTTGAAATTTTTGGTGCCGTCATGGGAAATCAAGGAGATCTGTTTTTCTCCGACGGGTGTTTACGACATGCGGATTACGAGAACCGACCTTTCCATCTGCGGCGTCGCATTCGTCACTGGAAAGATACTCCTGGTATCGAATCCGGGACTTGATGGTGGTCTAGCGGACACTCAGGCAATAAGAAATCTCGTCCAAGAGGCGGAGAAAATGGAAGCGAACCGTGAGAATTTCCGGTCGCTTGTCGAAAGAGGAATGAAAGCAGGGATCAAAATGGAAATATTTGGAAAATTAGGAAAATAAAACCCTTTTTCGGAAAGACTGTTATATCGCCTCTGGTATAACTCTCGAACATGAAACTGTTCCCAGAAAATCGGAGAAGGCGGCCCTAATCGTGGGCGAAATAAAAAGAACCAACAAATAACAACAGAATGAAAACAGTGCCGTCCCATAGGGACGGAAAAGACCAGCCCGATCAAGCACTGAAGGGGGTCGGATTCCAGATCTGACAAAATGACTTTAAGAATATCAGCTATTCATGGGGCTATTAGGAAAGATGTTTCTGAGCGTCATAGAGACTGACTGGAACTTTATCGTAAATTTTTTCCCCGGGTTTCGCGCCAAACATCTGGAAAAAATCATCATCCAGCCCGGGTTGGATCTTATCCTTGAAATAGAGTTTATCATCCGCTGTTGCGGTCTTGGCGCAGGCTTCCGCTATAAGAGTCGTGTAAAGACTGGAGACTTCATCAAACCACTGCTGGATCGTTTCCTTCGGCTCAACTTCACGGAGCTTTATCAGGTCTTCACGGATTGACTCCAAGCTGACGATCCCGCCGTCAGCATTTTTCATTTTTTCACGAATTTCCGCAGCACGATTGAAGTATGAATCTCGACTGGCGAGCATTTTCGCCGCCTCAGCATCCATTCTGGCAATGATCGACTGAGCATCTTTTTCAAGAAGTCCAGTTGGTAAGGCTTTTTGCATTCCCGTTGAATTTTTCGCTTCGCCGGGAACATGAATACGAGGAGATGTTGTTGGAACACCGGAGGGAAGAACGATGGGAATCTCGGGTGATACTTTATCCGGGCTTACTTTGGTGAAGACGAGCCACGCGATGACGCCTGCACCAAGGAAGGCTGCGGCCACGAGTGCCGGAATCATTCTTGTCTTCCGGCGATCAGGAAGCGCTATCCCATTCACCGCCGCCTCGAACGCCCTGAAGTCCCGGAACCGTTCTGACTGTTTCTCGTGAGTGGCACGGTAGATGACAGAATGGAGTCGCTGCCATTCGACTTGTTCCGAGGCGGAGAGGAACTCTTTCCCCTCCGGGGGCCAGAGGAACGCCACTCGCCCCATTTTATCGGGATGATTTCCCGTGAGCAAGGTGTAGAGGGTCGTGGCGAGACCCCACATGTCGGGCTGGCCAGAGCTTTCCAGAAACCATGACGGAGCCAGGAACCCCGGCGTCCCACGCTGGGTGAGGGAAGCCGTATCGTTTGAGAGCAACCCCATATCCGCCAGACAAGGTACGCCGTCAAAGAAGAGAATATTTGCTGGCTTGATGTCTCGATGGACGAGCCCTTCCTCGTTCAAGCTGGCGACTACGTTGATGATGGGGAGAATGATGTCCAGGATCTCAGAGGAGGAAAACCACGGGGACTGCCGCCCATCGATTCGTTCGGCCAAGGTTTGCGGATGCCATGCCTCGTCTGCCGGGTCATCCGCTCCCGCTCCATCTGCCAGCGGAAGCGTATAGATCAACGCGGAGGGCAGCCGGTTGATGTGTTCGATGGAGATCAGGTTTGGTGAACGCAGGCGCTGGGAGACCCTGCGGAACTTGATCAGAGCGTCCTGTTCAAGTGCTCCTGCTTCACCGGTCACCCATTTCAGCGCATGGTAACTCTTGGAAGTCTCCGACCAGCAAAGCCAGACGGTTCCGAAACCGCCTTGACCAATCGGCCTGACCAGTCGGCAGCCGTCAATTGTCTGGCCCGCCATCGGTATCTCGTTCACTCCTTCGATCTATGCCATCAACCGGCAAGATGTCGCGCAATTTACGAGTGGACCGAGAGATTATTCTCCCATCTGGCGAAAGAGACATTGAACAACCCTCACACTCTTCCCATCATTTCCGTATGCCCTTTCCGTCCACACCCATGACCCTCCTTGGCCGCCTGAAGCACAAAGAAATGCCTCGGCTCTGGGAGTCCTCCTGGGACGAATTTTTCACCTCTACCACCATGCGGTGAGCGTCTGCGTGTTGGGAGCTTTCCGGCGTCACGCTTGGAATGACGTGCCCCCGGCGGATCTTCAGGATGTTGTCCTCTCCGTCTTTGTCTCCCTCTTTCAGGGCCACGAATCCTTCGATCCCGCCAAAGGCCGTTTCCGCCAATTTCTGACCACCCTCTGCCAGCGGCGGGTCGTGGATTTCCTCCGCACGCACATCCGAAAATCCTCCAATCTGACCTCAATGGACGCGGAAGGATTTGATGAAAGTGATATCGATCCGACGTTCAAAAAAGCCCCCAATCCCGAAGACGAGGCCTTTGACAGCGCCATCCTGGGAATGATGCTCACGATCCTCCACGCGGAAGTCCCTCCCCGCACCTATATGATTTTCGAGTTGGTGAAGCTCAACGGCGAATCCCCCGATACCGTAGCTGAACAGTTTGGCCTCCAGCGCAACGTCATCGACAACACCATCTACAAAGCCATGAAAAAATTACGCGAAATCTCCCCGCGGGAGGAAATCCAACAAGAACGATGAACTCCACAGACAAAGATACCCTCTCCGAAGAGACGCTCCTGGAAATCCGCCGCGCCTACCATTCCCTCGAAGCCTTCCAGCTCTCACCCGAGCACCGTCAAGCCAAGCAGGCCCTCCAGGTCCGCCTCGCCAAGAAGGAACCTGAGAAGGCGGAAGGAAAGTGATGCCACGAAACGGGCGAACTCGACATCTCGTCCTTTCCGGGATACGGTTCGCCCATGCCCGCAACCCTTGATGCCCTTTCACAAGATGCTCTCGTGCTTCCGCCAGATCAGCGGGTTTCGCTTGCCTACCGGCTTCTTGTCAGCGTCGAGCCTGATCCCGAACCCGGTGCGGACGCCGCATGGGATGCTGAAATAGCACGCCGTATCGCGCGTTTCGATGCCGGTGAATCCCAGACCGTGGCGGCATCCGAGGTTTTTGCCCGCTTGCGTCAGATTGCACCCGGACAATGAACGGGGCCGTTCTGGAGTTTCTTCCAGAGGCTCTCGCCGACGCGGAGGAAGCCACTCGGTATTACGAGGATTGTCTGGAGGGGTTGGGCGTTCGTTTCCGAACTGAAATCGAAAGCCTTTGCTCCGCGATCCTCCGGCAACCTCTTCTTTGGAATGAACGGTCCAGCGGTCATCGCCGAGTGAACTTGCCAGGCTTTCCATACTATGTGGCCTAGTTCATTCGCGGAGAGCGCATCACCGTGGCAGCAGTCGGCCATGCCGCCCGCCATCCTGATTACTGGAAGTCGCGCCAAATTTGAGGGGCAATCCCTCAAAAATTCATTCTGCCGCCAAGATTTGAAGCGGAGCAAAGGAGCCCCCTTTGGTCTCAATATGCGCTTCCTGCTTGATGCGTGTCACCCGGCGGCTGATCTCCTTGACGATTCCGTGCTTGGTCCAGACGGTTGCTCGCACTGGTCGTTCATACCGGTTCAGGTGGATGGAACGAATGCGCGGACAATCCGATGGCCAGGGGCTTTCCCCATTCATGACACCAAGGCCACCGCTCCGTCGAAGAGACCATGGAGGGCTTCTCCGCGTGTGATGGCGGTGTGCGGGTTGATCTCTTTGAACACCTCGGTAAAGGCATATGATGTGCGGACCGACACACACGAAGTTCATCCCAAAAGACTTTAGGTGGAGTCGAGGCCGAACATCCATCCCGAGGTATTTGGGCGGAGTTATCGGCGATTCCCGAAATGCAGCCATGAAATCTTTGGCAAAGTGGGTGAACATCGTCGTCGCTCCGTGACCGAACTGATTGTCGAAGGCAGGTTCAAATGGAAACTCAGCCGCCTCAATTCCGTTCTCTGAAGGGAAAACGAAGTGGGCAACACCAGACTCCCACAATCCATTGTCCCGCTGGCGAAGGTAAGTCCCGGCGAGATAAGCCCCAGAAAATCCATGTTTGATGTAGCGGCAGTAGGCTTCTGCAATCATCCAGTGCTGAACTTGCATCCACTTTTCGCGCCTTCTCGATCAAGTTCGATAGGCTGCTGTTTAATGCAGTAGACCTCCGTTTCCCCGCACTGCATCACAATCCCGCAACTTGCTTCCTGCTTTGGATCGTTCAACCCGCACAACCCGAAAGGCAGCAAATCTCGAAGTTGGCGACGAATCGGAATAGGCGTTTCAAGAACTTCAATCTGACCTTTGGGCGTTTCGATGATTTGCATGACACCAATATATCAAATTCAGAGGGACAATTGTAGTCCTCCATCAAAAAAATCGACACACCAGTGAGTCAGGAAATCGCAAGGAACGTGCCCTCAGGAACATTTCGCCACAATTGGGGTATAGCTTACACTGGCGAGCGGAATGAATCCCCTCGGGGGATTTTGTGTTCCCGAACCATGACCGTCGGCACTTGAAGATTCAGTACATCAAAGATATATTCGGAGGACCAACATTATGGAAAAGTCAAATTTCCGCATCACAGCCGAAGACCAAAAAATCCTCGACGCGCTTAAAGAAGCAATCGCCGATCCAAACACCACCGACGAAGAGCGAAAAGAATACCGAGAAGAACTCGGATCAATCGCCACCAGCTACGTCATCGCCAACATCCTCGGAGACGACGACTGAATCGACCGCCCAAATTGGCGGGGATCGCTATGACACACTTGGGACTTGGCATCGGAAGGGTTCTCTGCTATTTAAGTACCAACATCAGGAATTCCTGTGGCCGCATTGGCGGGTCAGGGTGCCAACCTGGGGAGGAGACAACCCCGAGGTGGTTTGTTCCGGGAAGCCGGAACGATGTGCGGACGCAAGTCCGAACAAAAAAGTCTCCGCGGATTCGAATGACCGCCGCTCCTGACAATGGACGGCGGTTTTTTTGTGCCCGTGATTCCTAGTGGAAACCTCAACCTTCAAACGACCGCCAATGAATACCAAGCTCGCCATTCGGGTCCGGGACGAGAATCCCGACCACCACCTGTGGAATAATAACGGCACCTGGTGGTGCCACTACACCGAGCATCTGCCGGACTACACGAAGCGCCGGGTGCGCCGCAGTCTCCGCACGGGCAACCGTACAATTGCCAGGTCACTGCGTGACGCAGTCCTTTTCGGGCGGCGAGGAAATCAGACCAACACAATCAACAGCAACCAATAGTATGACAACTAAACTCAAGAAAGATGACATCCGACTAGTCGACCTGTCGCAAGAACGCTGGGGGTTTCAGGCTCTCGAGCCTTTGGCCGAGGTCCGACAAGGGAAAGCGATTCTCGGGACCATCTACAAGACGTATCGCAATGATTCGGCTCTGGTTCCGGGGAAACCCATCTGGACCTACAGCAGGGCCGGAGAAGGAGGATGGCGGCTCATCAGCGAAGTGTCAGAGGCAGACCTCCGGCAAAGAGTTCTTTCCCACGAAGGCCGGACAGGGACTACAAAAATACCTCTCAACAAAGTGATACGACCGGAGGACCGCGAGGCGGCTTGGGCAGCGCGCTGGGATTCATCCGAGATGACGGTGCCGGAAATGCACGCCCAAGTGGATCTTCACAATTCACAGCGGCGGAATCCGCCGGACCCAACGCCGGAAAGATAGACCGGAAGGCTATTGCCCTGCTTGAGAAATGAAACAACCAACATCACCAAACGAAAAGGGATTTCTGACCGGAAAACGCTCGGACCAAAGCTGGCAAGAATTCAAAGCCGCTACGATAGCCGCGCTGGAGAAGCGCGGATTCTTCGAGGAGTCGGACAAAAAGAAAGCGACCGCTTCGAAACCAGCCCCCGAGGAGGAATAGTTATGGAAAAGCCTAGATTCAACATCCCAGCAGAAGACCAAATAATCTTCGACGGCATCAAAGCCGAACTCGAAAACCCCGAAAAAACCCGCGCCCGCAAAGCCGAACTCCGCGAAATCTGTGGAGAAATCGCCCTCGGAGACGTCCAAGCCTCCATCCTCGGAGACGACGACTGACGCTGAGGCCACTTTCTTATATGACACACCCGAACTCATCACCAAACAAGGCATTCCTGACGGGCAAACGCTCGGACCAAGACTGGGAGACCTTCAAAGACAATATCAAGAGGGGGCTGCGGGAGCGCGGATTCTTCGCAGCGTCGGACAAAGCGAAAGCGACCGCTTCGACACAAGCCCTATCCGAGACACCCGCCTCAGAGAATCCCCCGAGTCCATCGACACCAAAATCTTCGGCGGGGGGACTAGCGACAGCAGAGGATCGACGGAGAGCACAGCTCAGTCGGCCTCCGATGACCTACAAACAATTCTCGGATCAAGCAGCGCGGCTGCGGGCAGCGCGGCAGAAAAGAATAGCCTCGCAAGAGGGGCAATCGTCAAGTGGGCGGAAGACAACGGGCGGTTAATTTCTAAGATTCCCTATCGCCTTGGTGGTTCAAGAGACATTGGTGGCTCCGAGCACCATGTCTTTCTTGAAAAGAAAGACGACCGAGTCGTCAAGATCACCAAAGGTTCCGGGGATAACTTCGGGAACACTCTTCGCTTAATCGCGAAAGACAAAACTTGGCGGCTAGGGCCAGCCAACGCGCTTCAGTATCTCACTCGGAATCAACTCAGTAATAGCGCGTTTA